>ERZ791840.5-NODE-5-length-187661-cov-7.355463_pt1 | contig 187661 bp, 207 predicted proteins | sample MGYA00510291_ERZ791840 | MGnify/ENA primary metagenome ERZ791840 (study PRJEB30046, sample SAMN00715256) | human gut metagenome | study: EMG produced TPA metagenomics assembly of the A metagenome-wide association study of gut microbiota in type 2... | reverse complement strand
TGGTAGCTCACTAGGCTCATAACCTAGAGGTCGTTGGTTCGAGTCCAACCCCCGCGCCTATTACACCAGGTAATGTAGTGGAAACTACATAGGACTGTTGTAGTTACGAAGAGTATGAGGGGTGAAACTCATAACTCACTATAAGAAAGCATACAGCAACTATTCAAGCATCAAACTTTTAATTTGACACCGCTAAAACTGCTTTCTGTTTAGATTGGGTGATGGCGCAATTGGTTAGCGCACCTCTCTGATAAGGAGGAGGTTCTGGGTTCAAGTCCCAGTCACCCAACATCTTGATGATAGAATAAGAAGTCTAACAGCAAATTCAACAACAATCTGTACCATTTTACACGGATAAGTAAAGAATGACTTCTGTAAATAGTCCCTTAGCTCAGTTGGTGAGAGTATCTGGCTTACATCCAGAGGGTCGTAGGTTCGAACCCTACAGGGACTACGTAATGCACGTGAGGCTAGCGTGACGTAGACATTCCTATCCCTGACAGCAAATATGGAATCCACATCGTAGGGTGGCGTTGGTACTACAGCAAGGGTAGTGTTATCTGTAGTAATTGGGGAGTTAGCTATAATTGGTTAGAGCGACGGGCTGTTAACCCGTAGGTTGTCGGTTCGAACCCGACACTCCCCTCAACCTAGCGAGGTTTCACGTACTAATATGTACACAAAAGAGAACTTCTACGTAGATTTGTTGTGAAACAAGTCTACTATATGCGTCGGTGGCATGACTGGGAAGCAACGCTCTCCAAAAGCGTGATATGGGGGTTCGAATCCCTCACGGCGTGCAGCGATTAGTTATCAATAAGAAGACTTACAGCAAACAATTATGATTATAGCAGTATTTTTGGACCGCAAATATCAACAATAGTCTTCTGTTAAATTGGGAGGTAGGACAATGGGCTAGTCTACTACATTTGGGATGTAGAGGTTGCGAGTTCGAATCTCGTCCTCCCAACACATTTATGGTTAAGTTATATAAGAATACTTACAGCAAAACTTAAAGCAAATTCAAACAAATCGTAATTTTGTCTTAAACGTAGGTTCGATTCCTACCCTTCCCACCATTGTGTGACTATTTAAATGGGAAGGTTGAAATGTTGGGGTAGTCCGAAAGGGCGAAAAGAAGTATTCTGTCTATGGGGAGGTAGCATAATTGGCTAATGCACTAGATTTGCAATCTGGAGGATTGGGTTCGAGTCCCACCTGCTCCACGAATCTTAGAGATTCATGTTTCAACAACTCTTTATTTAAATTAGACCCAGATAGAGAAACATAAATACACGTAAAGTAGTGTTTATGTAGGGTTGCCCGAGCGGTTTAGGGGCTGGTCTGCAAAACCAGTTAGAACGGTTCGACTCCGTTACCCTACTCTATTTTGAGTTTAACAAAAAGAAACCTTACAGCAATACCTCTATGCCTTGTAAGCCGTAGGTTATGGGTTCGAGTCCCATAGGTGGATACGTCCACTTTAGCTCAATTGGATAGAGCAACGTATTAAAAATGGTTTCTGTACCCACATCTATTGTTAACGCAGTAATGTGGGTTATTTCACTCCGTAGCTCAGCCTGGTTAGAGCACGATACTTTTAATATCGGGGTCCTGGGTTCAAATCCCAGCGGGGTGACAAGGTGTTTTCATAACACCTCCTTTCAACTACTGTAAGAGGACATACAGCAAAGTCTGATACAACTAATTATTAAATTCAATGACTGTCTCCGAAGTAATCCCGTAAGGGTGCAGGCAAGACTAGAGTAGGACGCTTGAAGTAAATGTACTAAGCTATGAGAATTAGCCCTGACTATGCTAGGTAAGTATAGTGTCTACCCATTCTGAATTGGGAGAGTGGAAGACATTAAATGTAAAACCCATGTCCTCTGTTAAACCTATCCATCGAATTTCTGTTTCTGGAGTTTTGGATAGGTTTATTTTAACTAACAAGATTGACATATTTATTCAGTAACACTATCTTATTATGAAAGCAATTAGACTAATTAAGAAGGCTGTTAAGTGGTATTTGGACAGAACTGCTAATTCTTACATCTACCCTACTGGAACTCTCCCTATTATAAAGGAGTAAGTTCCTATGCTGCTGAAGTGAATATGTAAATCAACAAACTATGGAAGTGTAAGCCTAATTGCTAAGGCAGCGGTCTTGAAAACCGCCAGTAATCGTGTAACAGCGATGTGTGGGTTGGAGTCCCACTACTTCCTCAACTATCAACAACAAAGTATTATGACAGGAAGATTTAGAGCAATTAACAAGATTAGTAAACACAAGATGTCCTTATTATGGGATAGAGCATTTGCAGTACTTACAAAGGAGTATGCAGTGGTCAATGCTATTAATAAAGGATTTAGTGAAGAGAGCAAACAAGTAGTAACTAAGAGATTTGATTACCTCGAATCCTTAATCTCTACTGGTCACTTAGAGAAAATGCCTCGTAAAATGAAGAAGGCATTTATAAGAGAACTTTCAGCAAGGTATAACCTTTGTCTGATTATATTACAACATTGGGATGAATTTAAAGAAATAAAGGCATGATTGACGTATTATTAGCAGACATTGTATTTGATTGGACTTTCCTAAAACCCTTAATTGAAAGAGACGATGGAAAGAAAGAATCAAACGAAGTGGATGAGTCCACGCAACAAGTATTGGCGCAAGCAGAAGTTGGTCCAGAAATATATTACTAGGTTAAAGAAGTTTCCTGCTAGTAATTATGGATTGTGGTGTGATAACTATAATCAACATTGGACTTTACCTTATAAATCAACAAGTACTCCATGTAGTTGTTGGTTATGTAAAGGAGAACGATACAATAGACGAAAGTTTAAAAAGGAAACTAGACTTGAAATAGCAATGTTTTAAGTTATTTAATTTATAAGAAGTCTTACAGCAACAACATTAGCAATTCGATTATGGTTCGACTAGCCTGGGTTCGACTCCCAGCAACCTCCCAAATTATTAGTACTATATGGAGGTTGTAGTGTAACGGTTAGCACAGTATATGCAAACAAATGACTTCTGATGATGCCTCGATAGTTCAACGGATAGAACAGTAGCCTTCTAAGCTACATATCTAGGTTCGATTCCTAGTCGGGGTACTAACTTGGCAAGGTTGACTTATAGACCGAGGTTGTGGTAGGGGTAGTGCCTTATGTGGATGAGGTCGTACCTTATTGGTGATGCATCACTAATCATAAATGGAAGTGGGTACGAGTGTAGGTCTAACATGGTGTTTATAGTTCAACGGTTAGAATAACTGATTGTGGTTCAGTAGATGTGGTTTCGACTACCACTAAACACCCTTATGGCAGTAGGTTTTAAAATAAAATCTTCCTGTTTGTTTACTATTGCCTTAACGTGATTTAGAAGGACTACACGTAAAAATAATCCTTCAAATGGGGCAGTAGCTCAATGGTAGAGCGCAGGTCTGAAGAACCTGGCGTTGGAGGTTCAATTCCTCCCTGCCCCACAAGCGATTAGTTATCTATAAGAAGGTTATCAGCAAATTGTCTACTTTGTTAATAATCCCAGCCTGAGACAGGTGGTTCAAATCCCTTAGCGCCATTATTTGGGTTTCGTCTAGTGGTAGGACACAGGCTTTTAACATCACAATGACCTTCTGCTGTTTTACAGAGTTACAGGTTAAAGAAACTCTGAATGGAGAGTAAACCTTGATGGTGATAGGGGCTACCTGCTAAGTAGTTTCGTACATGAAAGTGTATGTGGTTCGATTCCACTGCTCTCCGCGAATGTTTGGAGCTTTTATTATAACTTAAAAACTCTATGTTATGAATGAAGTTCAACCGTTGAATCCTAAAACATTGGAACAAAAGACTACAGTTCCTAATGTAGTGGTAGCTGTAATCAATCAGCTTATAAGGAAGAATTGGAATGGTAGTTGTAGTACTATTCGTGTAAATGATATTCTAGCATTTGTTGGCTTGGTTACTAGTTATCCCATTGAAGTCATTATGGGAAGTAACTGGGTAGAAGCTGCTAAGGCTCTGTATCAAGACTATGGATATAAAGTAGTCGAGGCAGACAGAAGTGGTGACAAATACTTAGAATTTAAATTGATTTAAATGCTGGGTTCGAATAACGGCTAGTTCCTCACACTTTCGATGTGAAGATAGGGGTTCGATTCCCCTACCCAGTACCTTGTAGTCCTCCTTAATCCTTAATAGGATAGTTAGGCTACACTGTGAACGAACAGAGGAGAGGAGTTCACACGTTGGCTAGCAACGTAGTACACAATGGTGGGATAGGAACGGCTAGCACCCACCTTAACTGTTCTTATAATACTAGTTAAATTCCGACGGGGAGTTAGAACAGTTAAATGCTCCTATCTACTAATGGTTAGGTAATCGGTCTCTCAAGCCGAAAATACGGGTTCGAATCCCGTTGGGAGTACAAATCGAGGGCGTAGTGTAATGGTTAGCACGCCTCCCTGTCACGGAGGTAGGGGTTCGAATCCCACGTTCTCGGCTAAACATAGTAAAAATCACTTATTACAAGAAGACTCACAGCAAACCAAAATTCTAAAAATTCAATCGGTAAATGAAAGACGTAGGGTTCGAATCCCTACCTATACCGCCAAAGTCCTGATGGGTATAGTCGTCTAGTGGTAGGATGTATTAGAAACAGGCTAGTCTTCTGAGCGTACATCTAAGTATGTACGCTAATTTGCCTCTATAGTTCAGTTGGTCTAGAACGCTAGATTTGTAATCTTGAAACCTCGGTTCGAATCCGAGTAGAGGCTCAAATAGTCCTATTGTTAGTAATAACAGTGGGACTTATTCTTTCTATAACAAGATTCTCAGTTAAGTATTACAAAGATTAGCATTTGCAAATGTTTTTATGTAAAATGATTTATGAGTAGCTTTAAAGACGGATTGAGAAGAAGTGGTCAGAGTGTATTGGATGCAAGGGCGCAGAACTTGTATGAAATGACTAAAATTGAAGAGGAACGTTTCATTCAGGAATGTAAGATGAAGGTTCTTCGTATCAAGAATGAGTTAAACAAACACAGAGACCTATCTGTAAAGTCCACTACTTCGTTAGAGGTTGGCAACGGCTTTGACCCGAAGGCTTGGGTAGCTAAAAGACATCAATTGGAACGCGACCTAAGAGTTGCTAACATTGAATATGCTTTGGCTCTTAAAGTAGACGGAGAAGAGTTTCCAGCTGACGAAACTGAGGAACAAATTAATGTAGCAGCAGTGCTAGAAGACGATGCTAAATTGAACTAATCAATGGGAAGTGGAAGTTATTCTTTTGCAGCTTATTCTTGCTTAGCAAACGAGAGAGAATATTCAACTAAGTCAGCTGATGCTGTCTTTAAGAACCGTTCTTTGTCAGCTAAATCAGACATTAAATTGTCTAATATAAATGCAAGAACTTATAACACTCAGATTAAACCAGAAATGGTTGATACTGGTGTTAGAGAAAGTAGAGATAGTAACGAACACCCAGAGACAACTCCAATTATCATTGCTCTTGATGTTACTGGTTCAATGCGTAGAACACCTCATGAAATGATTAAGGATAACTTCCCTAAACTCATGGATGCTCTAATGCAACTGGGAGTCAAAGACCCACAGCTGTTATTTATGGCAGTGGGTGACCATGAATATGACCGCTATCCAATTCAAGTTGGACAGTTTGAGTCTGATACTGAGAAAATTGTAAATTCACTAGAAGAGTTTGTACTCGAAGGTGGAGGTGGTGGTAATGTTGGCGAAAGCTACTTACTAGCACATATAATTGCTGGGTATCACACTGAAACAGATTCATGGTTTAAGAGACACAAGAAAGGTTACTTATTCACCATTGGTGATGAACCTAACTTGCGTAACATCAGTGGACATGCTTTAGAAGATTTCTTAGGCTATCAACATCCTGCTAATCCTATTAGTGCAGATGAAGCTGTTAAGAAGGCTCAAGAGCAATATAATGTCTATCATATTCACGTTACTAATGGTAGCTATGGTACAAGAATCGCTCCAGGTTGGAAGGATTTACTTGGACAGAATGTATTAACTTGTGATTCACACGATGTTCACAATGTTATTGCAGAAGCTATCAAGCAACACGAAGACCTTACTGGAATACCTTATGAGGCACAGGCAGTGGTTGATATCCCTGCTTACACTCCTAATAGTACCAGTGCAGGTAAAGAAAACGGAACTTATACCTATTAATAGTAGATGAATGAATGAAATCGTATTAGGCTCGTTCTTTGGTGACGAGGGTAAAGGACAAACTGTCCATAATCTGTGTAAGACACATCCGAGAGAAGAAACAATAGTTATTCGCTTTAGTGGTGGACACCAAGTAGGACATACTGTAAGGCATGGAAAGCTTGAACACACATTTAGTAATTATGGTAGTGGTACTTTACTAGGGATACCAACGTACTGGTCTAGTTACTGTACAGTAGACCCTATTACTACTATGAAAGAGTTGGTTGATTTAAATAAAATGGGGGCAAACCCTGAGATTATTTATCATCCACTCTGCGAGGTTGTTACTCCCTTTGACGTTATTAGTCAATGGAATAATGAGGACAACCTTAGACATGGTACTGTAGGGACTGGTTTCAAATCTGCTCTTGATAGAGTAGCTGCTGGTTATCATATTACAGTTCGAGATTGTGCTAATATCATGGTTTTAAGAACCAAGATAGCATCACTTATCAAGAACTATTATGATTTTAGTTCCAACCTTCCAATGTACAATATTGATGAATGGTGTGTTAAAGTGTATGAGTATTTCAAGTCCGTAACTGTACATGACGAGAGTATTTTAACTCGTTATAAGTACAAGGTATTTGAAGGCTCACAAGGTATATTATTAGACCAGAGGTTTGGTATAATGCCTTATTGCACTCCAAGCAACACCACTTGTCAAAATGCTGTGGAGATTATTAATAGGATTAGAAAAGAATCTAAGAACCACTTAGATAGAATGACGGAAGAGATAACAGACCATGTGTATGTTATCAGACCATATATCACTAGACATGGTAATGGTCCAATTCCTTCTACTAAACCTGTTAGAGAAGTAAATGACCCTAATAATAAGTTCAACGAGTTTCAAAAGACTCTTAGAGCTGTAGAGTTTGATGTGAATTTATTCCAGCACTCTTTATTAGTTGATTCTACTTTCATTCCACACCATTACACTCACAGAAGAGTATTAGTTATTACTCATAGAGATGAAATCACATCTCAGTTTAATGATGAACTTCTATCTGGTGATTGGGAGGAACAATTCAACAGCATACGAACATCTTATTATGACAAACTCACTGTTTGACATAGTATATTATAAAACGACATACAGCAAGTAATCATACCGACTTTCAAATAGTAAAACCCCTCTGCTGCCCATTGCGGAGGTTAAAGAGTTGAATGGGAATGTCGTTTGTTTTATTGGGCTATAGTGTAACGGTTAGCACACAACACTTTGACTGTTGTAGTCCAGGTTCGAGTCCTGGTAGCCCAACTAAGAGAGATAATCTTATGAAGGCAATAAAGGACAAGAAGAAATTTGGAGGAACTTCCCTAGTACCTAAGAATCATAACTGTAGAAAGTTTGGATATAGTTATGACAAAGAGGTGAGAAGACTCTGGAGAATGGAAGCCAAACGTATAGCTCATAAAGTACTTATGCATCTTCCCATCAGTAGAGAAGAGATTCAGAAAGCATGGAGTAATCCATATATGGACTCTTCTGAGCTTGGTGTCCCCTATATGTGGGATGGCATAGGTTATTATGAAAGATGGGTTGAGCAAGTGTACAACAAATTAAATAACGTGACATGATTTATGCGAGAGTAATTCTAGTATTGCTTATTATACTAATATTGGTATATTATGCAATGATTGTTGCCCACCTCTCAGGTGTTGTAAACCTTACGAGTAGGAAGGTAACTTTCTCTAAACTGTGTATTCCATTTTACTATTGGATACATCAGGAAGAATGATAATGTTTAATGTAAATAAGTAGAAATGAGTCAACCTAAAGTAAGTAAAAGTTCAATCTTTGCTATTATAGCAGGGGTAATTGTGGTTCTGTTAGTTTGTATGGCAGGCTCTTTGTTTGAGGATGCTGATAAGTCTAAGAACTATGTATGTCAGATGCCTGTAACAGGTGAATATGTAGTTTGGACAGATGGTGGTCTGAAGTGGCAAGGAGGAGGTAATAAGTATGAATACTTCAAAACCTCTCAAATAGAGTTCGTGGATTTAACGGAAGTTAGTGAAGGTAATTATGTTGCATCTGGCACAAATCCAGCTGCGTCATTGACCTTTAATGATAAGGGTAAAGGCTTTATCATTGGTTCTTTCCGAGTTGTTATGCCAAATGACGATGCTAATATGAAGAAAATTCAACAGGACTTCGGTTCGGAGAAGGCATTGATAGCAAACTTAATTAAACCTACTCTATACAAGGTTGTAACATCTTGTGGTCCTCTAATGTCATCACTGGAATCTGTATCTGAGACAAGAACTGACCTTATTGCTTATATCACTGACCAGCTTAATAACGGAGTATACAAGACAGTTGTAATACGTGATTCTGTTACTAATGAAATTACTGGTGAGAAGGAATTGAGAGCTAAGGCGCAGATTGTTGCTGATGCTAACTCTCCAAGTGGTTATAAACGTCAAGAAACATCACCGTTCAGTCAATATGGTATTACTTGTGGATTGGTGTCTATTCTTGATATTAAATATGACGGAGCAACTCAATCTCAGATTGATGCTCAGAAACAAGCTAACTTGGCTGTAATAACCTCTAAGACTAAATCATTGGAAGCTATTCAGAGAACTGTTCAGATTACTGAAGAGGGTAGAGCAGCAGCTGAGAGAGCTAAATGGGAACAAGAGAAAGAGAAGGCTGTAGCAGTTACTAAGGCTCAGCAAGAGTTTGAAGTAGCTGAACTAGAAGCTAAGAAAGCAAAGCAAGTTGCTTTGAAGGTTCAAGCTGAGGGTGAAGCTAAGGCAGCAGCTAATAGAGCATTAGTATCAGCAGGTTTAACTCCAGCTGAAAGAGCTGAGTGGGATTATAAGACAGCTGTAGGGGTTGCACAAGCTCTTGCAGAATCTAAAGTATCTTGGGTTCCTTCTGTAATGTTTGGAGGAGGCAGTTCAAGTAATTCAGCTATGGATGCTGTAGGCTTGAAGATGTTATTGGACATTACTAAGTCTTTGGATAAGACAAGTAAGTAATAAAACATAAATGCGCAATGAGGAGGGCAGGTGTGTAGAGTTCTACAACATACTGAGGGTTTGGAGTCTGAGACGGTAAGAACAAACTGGGTAAAGACTAAGTAATTGCGTATTTACGGACCTATAGCTCAGCCAGGTCAGAGCAACTGACTCATAATCAGGAGGTCGGGGGTTCAAAGCCCTCTAGGTCCACTTCTTTAAAAACTATCGCTTATGAAACATTTATTACTAATACTAATGTTTATTCCTTTAGCTTTATATGGTCAGCATAATGTAACGGCAACGTATTATCATGCAGGACCAAAACATGGTTTATCATGGCACACAGCCAGTGGGAATAGAATTAGTGTTAAGAAACTAAATGCTGGTAAGTTAAGATGGGTGGCGCTATCACATAACTTATTAAAGCATTATGATTATGGAGATACTATTGTAGTAATCTCTAATAACCCTAAGCTTGAAGGTAAATGGGTAGTAATGGATAAGATGCACAAGAGACATTATAATAAGATTGATTTCTTGGCTCCATCTGGAAATAATTTAGGAATGTTAAAACCAACTAAAGTGAAGATAAGAAAGAAGAAGTAAGTTATGCCTCAGTGGTGGAATGGTAGACACGCATGTCTTAGGAACATGTGGGCTTAGCCCGTGTCGGTTCGAGTCCGACCTGGGGTACAAAACATTATTAAATAACAGGAAGTATGAAAGAGATTAAAGATTTTATTCAAGAACTATGTGAGTGTGCTAAGCCAAGTATTAATGGTAGCATAGTTACATTAGAAGAAGCTACTAGAATTGTAGCAGAAGCGTTTACTGCTGGCATGAACTTTCAAGACCATGAGATAAAGAGTAAACACAAGTTCAGACACTTTGAAAAGGAAGACATTGATAAGGTAGCTGGATTTAAGTTCATTCCCAATCCTGCCAACGGAGGTGATGATGATTATATCATTGCTGATATGGTATTTAAGGAATATACATACGGAGAACATGGTGAAGAGCCATTCTGTGATGTTAATGCCTTAAATAGAGATTTTGGAGAACTTAGGTTGAAAGAAATTATTAAACTTTAAGCTATGGCAGTATTTATAGATTTAAGACCTCAATTGAAGCATATAAGACTTCTTTACATCTTTATAGGTATACTCGTGTGTACTGCCTCTTTCAAAGGATGCCATTCAGGCAAGTTGGGAGAATTTAACGGACATCGTACAGTTCCAGTAGACATTAATAATAGATATAAAAAGGCAACTTCTAATGGAATGGACTGTTATGTAACAGGGACTGTTCCAGGTGTAGGTGATTGTACAATTAAGGTTACTGAGAGTGCATACGATGAGGCTAAAAAGAAGGGTAAGTACCAGAGGTTGTATTTTGACCTTTATGGTAGTGAGTATATGTCCTCTGGATGGCTTTTGCCTGTGCTCCTTCTGGCTGCTGCTTGTATGGCTGGTGGAGGTCTTGCTATATTTAATGTATGTCATTACATTGTTGAATTAGTTGAAAGGTATCATGGTTAAACAAGAATTATTAAAAGTTGCAGACGTGAGAGCAGAATTAGCTCTTGTAGCTGCAGAGTATGTAAGACGGTATCACGCTAAAGTAGATACCAGCAAGGCTAGAGTTGAGTTAGCAAAGCTTAGAGAGTCCGGCTTAGGAGATTCTTTGAATGCTAAGAAGCTTGCCTCTATTATTGATAGTACATCTGAAGCTGACCCATTTGGGGTTAGAATAAACATTGGCAAAGTAATTAACACCATAGCAAAAGCTAAGCTTATATTGCCAGATTCTATAGTAGTACCCTGGAAAGCTTTCTTTGAAATATTGGCAAAGTATAATCTAGCGTGTGGACCTATAAGTGCTTATGAAGGAATCATACCTGAGGAGAATACTAGAGATGTGGAGAAGGCATCCCGTGCATTGAGTGTATCTAATATTGCTTTTAATGACTTCTTATACCTCCGTAGAGTTAGAGTTGGAACTGATAAACTCTCTAAGAAAGAACTAAATATGGTGGTGGAATACCTACGAAGGTTTCCATATGTTCCAAGTCAGCTTAAGATTTCTGATGTACTACGTAATATAGTTGGCAAGCAGCTTAATGTTAGAGCTACATATGATACTCTTATGCGTAATGAATGGATAATTGCAGCTCCAGTAGATACTATGACTAATAATACTACTATAGAACTATATTCTGAGTACTCCGAAATGAAGAAACGTATAATCGAAGACCCTATTATATTTAAGGCTAGTAAGATAGGGGCAGTTATAGTTACTATGTGGGATAAAGAAGCCGAGGATAGTATGTTTGACAAATATAGATAAATGTCGATGAAATACTTATTGATACTATTAGTGTTGGGGTTTGCTTCATGTACTGGAGCAGAACCTAGAATGACAGCTCCTTCTAATAAGGAGAAGTTTGCTATTGAGGACTTTGCTAAGAGTGTCACTGCTGCTGAGTTTACGTACAGAGGTCATAGTTACATATGGTTCCATCACCCAGGAGGATGGGATGGTAATGATGGCATAGTACATAATCCAGATTGCAAGTGTAGTAAGAAATAAATCCATATAAGAACATAAAGAGACAAAGCCAGACTAGCTAGCAACGAGGCGAACGGGAGGTATTAAGGTCACATCAGTGATGATGTAGACACGATGAGCTTTGTGTTCTTATTAATGGCGAGATAGCTCAACTGGTTAGAGCGTGGCAGTCATAACGCCAAGGTTGGTGGTTCAAGTCCACTTCTCGCCACACATCTTAATTTCATACATATGAGTAGAAGTAGAAAGAAGCACATTATTGTCAAAGACAAGACTGGAAGATGGTATAACAAACTTATTCGGAGAAGGAATAGGGTAGAAGTTAAACAGATAGCCAATTTAACTGATATGCTAGAATATAATATCTCACAACCTTATGAATTAGTAAACCCTTGGGATATTTGTGATTGGAGATTTCTTGTAGATAAACGTGATGAAATTAGAAAGTATTGCTGTAAATAACAGCACTCCCAATCTCAGTCAAAGGAGTTAAAATATTAGGCTGGGTGATGACAACTACATAGAGTTGAGCGTATGTAATAAGACGTGTTCCGAAGTACAAGGAATGGGGTGGGTGCAGAATACCTCTTTAGACTATCTTGTATAGTCAATCACTGCTTCATGGCTCGATGGCGAAATTGGTAGACGCCCCAGATTTAAGCTCTGGTGTCCAGAAATGGGCGTGTGGGTTCGAATCCCACTCGGGCTACACCCTTGAATTTACTCTTAATCCTTAAATATAACTGATATGAATATCTTTGGTAACACAGCAGCAGGATTTAGTAAGGAAGTAGATAGCGCAATGTCTACATTTAAGAGTACTATTACAAAGCTTAAAGCTACAGCTGAGAAAGCAGTGGCAACTACAGCTGAGAAGCAAGATGAAATCAAGAAGCTAGAATCTGAATGTTCTGCTCTTGATGGAGTATCTACTAAAGCTAATAACTTAGCAGCTAAGTTAGAAGCATTATTTGAATAATCATGAAAGTTGAGAATTTACTTGACCATCCTATTGACTTCACAACCGTTGAGGGGTGCAAATCGTTCAACGAGTGGGTTAACAAAGACATATCTAATGCCTTCTACTTAGGGTTCCTAAGAGAAGAATTTAGTGAGTATGTTCCTAAGATGAACGAGAGCGAAGAGGGAGTTCAGTTTATAAAGAGTATGGTTACAGCAGGCGCAAAGGCTAAAAAGTATCTAAAAGAACTCGCTAGATTGATGGAGCCTTACTTACATAGTAAAGAAGGGTTTATAATCCTGGATATGGTTAACGATGTACTAGAGAAAGTATCTTTAGAGAAGAAGGATGATGTCTATGGAGTTGCCTATGTATTAGGTGTTTATGTTAACTACTTATTTACTACTCAAGCTGAGGCATGAGTTCTTATATTGTTTATACTGACGGTGCATATTCCAATACCAGAAATCAAGGTGGCATAGGATTTGTCATTCTGAAAGATGGTAAGGAAGTTGCTAGATATAGTAAAATGTATAAGAATACTACAAACCAAAGAATGGAACAGATGGCAGCAATAGTTGCTCTTGAATCTATTAGCACACCTTCAGAAGTTACCATAATTTCTGATTCTCAGTATGTGGTCTGCACATACACTAAGAATTGGAAGAGAAAGGCGAATCTGGACTTGTGGAAGAGATTTGATGCAGCAATCGCATTCCATACTAAGGTTGAGTTCCTCTGGACAAAGGGGCACGCAGACGACCAATATAATAAGATTTGTGATAAGCTGGCGCAAGAAGCTAGTAAGACTATAGAGATTACTAATTAATGAATTTGTAAATTCTTCTATATGAAATACAAGAAAATGGTAGCTAACTTAGAAGCAGCTAAAAGATGGTGGGATGCTCAACCTGAGTCATTCAAGAAGGCAACTACACGTCCTGGCTCTGTTAAATGCAAATCTGTTAATAGAGGTAAATAACCACTTCGAGTTTAAGGTAAAGTAGGACTTGCGCATACCTTCATGCCGAGGTATTAAAACCTTTCTACATTATGTAGATAAACTACCGCGGAGAGGACAGTGGTGACTCTCCATTTGACCCTATAGCTTAGTTGGTAGAGCTGCGGACTCTTAATCCGTAGACCAGGGTTCGAATCCCTGTGGGGTCACAATAAAGTTGAAGTAATGAAAGAAGAAGTAGTATGTCACTTGCTCGTGAGAGTAGGTGGCATTTTTTATGTCCCTATAGTTCAATGGACAGAACAAGAGTTTCCTAAACTCTAAATGAAGGTTCGATTCCTTCTGGGGATACTAATTTAACGTATTAAAGATTATGAAAGTATATGATGTTATAATAAGTGCTAAAAGCATCTACATAAGTGAAACTAGTCATCTATGTTACCCAGGTATGTGTTGGTGTCTTAAAGTGGCAGCAACTAAAGGATTGGATTTTAAAGAGAAGAATAGGAAAGGACATCCTTCTTATAAGGATTTAGTCACTAATATTCCAGAATTTAATCCAGAGTTCCTTAAAGCTACCAAAACTGTACAACACGCAGGCTTAGACTTCTGGTGGGAGAACACAGATGTGAAGTCTAGGCTTAATGCTTTTGAAGTACTAGAAAGTATCTATAAGGAGAGTGTTAGAGAATTTGAATATTAAAGTATAATAGAGGGGATGTGGGCTTAAAAGCAGCCATCATTTAAAGAGTTGCGAGTAGGTTTCTATTGAAGTGTAATTGGGCAGCATCCTTTACTGATAGCCTCGAATCAAGAATGTAATAATGTCGTTAGAATACTCATGTTGAAACTGCCTATATAGATTGAGGAAGGTAAACGAGATAAGAGTGAAACTCAGTCAGAGCATTTGGCGTAACAGCACACCCTCTATTCTTTAGTCCTATAGTTTAACGGATAGAATACCATACTACGGATATGGAGGTCTCAGTTCGATTCTGAGTAGGACTACATCTAAAGTTATTTATTATGAATAAATTAGTAAAGCTTAGGGATAAGTGGTTTCCCAAGCCTAAGCCACTTAGTGCCTTAGATGCTTATACAATCACTAAATACGGATTAAAACTTGATAGAGATACCTTACATAAGAAGTGTATAGAAGAAATAGCTAGCTTAATGCAAGCTAAATCTGCTAGAAACGAATATAGTTTGGTATTCGACCTGGACGAGAACATTCCTGAATTAGGAGAGTACTTAGCTGAGTATTATACTAATTTAGGATTTAATTGTTTTGTCTTGGACAGCTCAGTAGATGAGAGAATTGAAACTCCTCAACTCTATCTTAGCTGGAAACGAAAGGGCGTATAATCGTCCGAGTTTGGAGAACTAATTCTTCAATTAACTTTAATAACTTAATTACATTATGGCAATTAGTTTGCAAAAAGGTGGACGCGTTGACCTTTCTAAGGAGTCCACAGCTAGTGTGTTTAGAATTGGTTTGGGCTGGGACGCAGCACAACCTGGTAAAGAATTTGACTTGGATGCTATGGCATTGATGTTGAAAGCTGATGGTAAAGTCCTCAGTGATAACAACATGGTGTTCTATGGTAACTTGGAAGACCCTTCTAAGTCTGTAAAGCATTCTGGTGATAACAGAACTGGTGCTGGTGACGGTGATGATGAAACTATCACTATCGACACTACTAAGGTTCCTGCCGAGGTGCAAGAAGTTGTTATCTTAGTAAACATTCACGATGCTAAGAACCGTCAGCAGAACTTCGGTATGGTTCACAATGCTAAGGTGAACCTGTATGAAGGTGCAGAAGGCAACAACATCCTTGCTAAGTATGACTTGGAAGAAGATGCTTCTATGGATAGAGCATTGGTATTCTGCAGATTGTATCGTAAGGATGGTAGCTGGAAGTTCCAGGCTGTGAATGAAGGTAAAGGTAACTATCAGTCTGTACTGTTGTGTGACGTTCTGGCTGGTTACGGTATTGATGCTGGTCCAAAGGATTTATAAGCTATGATAAATCTATCTAAGGGTGGCAGAGTCAATCTGTCAAAGGACGATAATGGTAATAAGTTATCTAAGGTATTCTTTGGTGCGAACTGGGGAGCTATCAAATCTGGTGGCTTCATGGGTTTTGGTGGAGGTACTGAGGCTGTAGACCTTGATGCTTCTGTAGTTCTTATGGATGCTAGTAAGCGTAAGCTTGAAACTGTCTACTTTGGTCATAAAGACTCAAGTGACAGAGCTATCCATCACTCTGGTGATGACTTAGTAGGTGATACCAACGGAGACGACGGAATGGATAATGAAACTATCTCAGTAGAACTGGATAGAATCAGACCTGAAGTTGAGTATGTTGCTTTCATCCTCAATTCATATCGTCACCAAAGATTCGATAAGATTCCTTATATGGGATTACGAATCTATACAACAGCTGACGGGCGTCCTGTAACCCGTCCAAACTCTAATCCTAATGTGTTGGCTAAGTATAACCTAGACAATGATAGCAAAGACTCTGATACAACATTCGTTGGTCGTGAAGCTATCATCTTAGGATATGCTTATCGTAAGGATGGAGAGTGGAAGTTCAAGGCTCTTGGTAACACAGGCTCTTGGCAGTCTATAGGAGAAATCGAAAGGGTATTGCCCAATTTTATTTAATTATTAAACACTTACAATTATGTGTAAAGAAAGTGTAAACGTAGAAGAACTTCGTAAAGAAGTTATGGCGGACGGAGTGGTAACAAAGGAAGAAGTAGAAATGCTGTGGGACAAGAAAGATTCCCAGGATTGTACTACCTGTGAATTTGATGCATTCTTCGCTGAGGCAGTAATGGCTTGGTTACTGGCTGATGGTCAGATTGATGAAGAGGAAGCCCAATTCCTGATTGATAAAATCAGTGAGGATGCGGGCATCGACGACGCTGAAGCTGAACTGTTGGAATCTATCAATGAGTGGGGTCTAGAAGGACATGAGGTTCCGAGTATCCTTGTAGAAGCTTTCCCTGACTTCTTTGAAGAAGACTAAAAAACACTTCTCATAGGTGGGCATGACTGTCCACCTTTTAATAATTAAATAACTTAAAGATGAATATAGAATTGTTAAAGGGCTTGACAGATGCTGAGGTTAGTCATAGTAGAGAGTGTCATGGCTCTAATATACTAACCCCACCTAAGAGAGACCCTTGGTATGTACTTTTCTTTGAAAAGTTTAAAGACCCCTTAATTCAAATATTAAGTGTTGCTGCAGTTATTGCACTGATACTAGGGGTTATTAAATCGGAGTATCTTGAACCCATAGGAATTATAGCTGCTATACTATTAGCTGTAACTATTGGTTTTCTAAATGAGTATAGTGCATCTAAGAAATTTGATGTGCTAACTACAAGCTCCGATGATACACTTGTCAAAGTAAGGCGCAACGGTATAGTAACTCAAGTAGCTCGTAAGGACTTGGTTGTTGATGATGTAATATTGCTGGAAGCTGGCGAGGAAATCCCCGCTGATGTTACAGCTTATGAATCTCACAATCTAAAAGTCAATGAGTCTGTTTTAACTGGAGAATCTAAGGCTGTTACTAAACAACCTAAAGAGGAAGGTGAACTGAATGCAACTTACCCATCATGGCTATTACTGAAAGGAACTATCATCGAAGAAGGTTCTGTAGTAGGTGTAGTTAATGCTGTAGGTGATAATACTGCATTTGGGCAGACAGCTCGTAAAGCTGCTGAGATTACTGATACAGAGACTCCACTAAACAAGCAGCTTAATGGTTTAGCCGACCTAATCAATAAGATTGCATTTGGTGCTGCTGGTTTCCTTATTCTTGCCTTATTGGTAAGATACTTCTTTATAGAACAAGCTTATGTAGGACAAGACTGGATGCAGATTACTAACGATTTGTTATCCTTCTTAATGATTGCAGTTGCATTAATTGTAGTTGCAGTACCAGAAGGATTACCTATGGCAGTTACTTTAGCATTAGCATACTCCATGAAGAGAATGTCTAAGGCTAATAACTTAGTTCGTAAGATGCACGCTTGTGAAACTCTAGGAGCAACTACTCTTATTCTAACCGATAAAACGGGCACTCTAACAGAGAATAAGATGAAGGTTGTAAATGAGGTAATGCCTAATAGGGCATATATCACTATTAATACCTTAGCAAATTCTACAGCATATGTAGATGGAGATAAGACTATTGGTAATCCTACAGAAGGTGCTATAATTAAGCATATGGATGCAGGTGACTTACTTGATGATATAAGGAGAGACAACTCCCCAGTATTCAGACTGGATTTCTCAAGTAAGACTAAGTTCATGATGTCCATTACTAAACAAGGTGATGCCTTTATATCCTTAGTAAAGGGTGCTCCTGAAGTAGTCAGAGGTATGTGTAATGCTACTGACATTGAAGGAGAAGTAGAAGAGCAGAACAAAGGTAGACGAGTTATAGGCTTTGCTTATAAAGAATCTATGACTTTAGAAGATGCTCAGAAACTGAATGGCTTCACCTATAACGGATTCATGGCTATTGAAGACCCAATCCGTGAGGATGTACCAGATGCAGTTAAAGCTGCTAAAGAGGCTGGTATCAAAGTTAAAATCATTACTGGTGATAATCCAGCTACAGCCACTGAAATAGCGAGACAGGCTGGATTAAGTGAACATCCCGTAGCAATGTTGGGCAGCGATATAAAAGAACAGGTAAACCCTCTACGAGTAGTAGATGTGTTTGCTCGTACTAAACCAGAGGACAAACAAACTCTGGTAACTCGCTTCCAGCAAATGGGAGAGGTAGTTGCTATGACTGGTGATGGAACTAATGATGCCCCAGCCCTAAACCATGCCGAAGTAGGTATAGCCATGAATAATGGTACTGATGTAGCTAAAGAGGCTGCTGACATTATCCTGCTCGACAATTCATTCCCATCTATCATCTTAGGAGTGAAGTGGGGAAGAAGTCTGTATAAGAACATACAGCACTTCATTCTATTCCAATTGACCATTAACGTAGTAGCTATTCTTATAGCTTGTATTGGTCCGTTTATTGGAGTAGACCTACCCTTCACTGTTACTCAGATGTTATGGGTTAATTTAATCATGGATACATTCGCTGCATTAGCTTTGGCAACTGAACCAGCCAATGATGCAGTTATGAAGGATAAACCAAGAAGTCCTAAGGCATTCATTATCACTAAGAAAATGTGGTGTGAAATCTTTGGAGTTGGTATTATATTCTTCATATTCTTAGTCACTTTACTCTATACTAAAGCAGTATCTCTAACAGAGTTCTTCACAATATTTGTGTTGTTACAATGGTGGAATCTGTTTAATGCAAGAGTGTTCGGACAAAGGAGAAGTATCTTTGATGGCTTACTAAAGAATCCAGCATTCGCTGGCATAGCTTTAGTTATTCTCGTCGGTCAATTCTTAATCGTTCAATATGGTGGTGCTATGTTTAGAACCGAACCTCTCTCTATGGAGACTTGGGGTTTGATTTTAGCTGGTACTTCTATAGTTACGGTTGTTAGAGAATTGTTTTATCAAATAAGCAAAATTTTCAAATAGTATGGAATATTGGGTATTATACTTATGTAGTATTGCTGACTCTGTTCATACATTGTTAATGGTTCTTTCAATTGTTGGTTTAATTGTATCAGTTATCTTATTCTTTATGTCAGTATGTAGTTCTCAGTGCGATGTGTGCGGAACGAGAACTTGTGTGGCTAAAGGTGTAAAGAAATCTGGTGTAAAGAGGAAACACTTCGTAATACCTACTGCAATAGCAGCAGTGTTGTGCGTACTTACTCCTTCAACAAACCAATGCTATGCCATCTTTGGCGTAGGTGCAACTTTACATTATGTAAATCATAGTGAAGAAGTGCAAAGAATCCCTGACAATGCAATGAAAGCAGTAAATCGCTACTTGGAGTCTCTGGCTCCCAACGACTCCATACAATAGTACTAGGGGTCAATGCTGTCTACATATGTAGATGGGTTGACCCTTATTTTTTTGTAGATACGTGGTAATGTAACTGAAAAGTCAATAAGTGAAAGGACTAAGTAAAGTTAAGGCATGGCTAACTAAGAAGGAATTTACTCAAGTAGAACAGGTTGGAGACACAAATTCAGAATATTTTCAGTTGACTGGATTTCCAATTACAGTTAGACTGGGTGACCATCTTGGCAGGCAGAATACTATCTCTGATAAGTATATCAATGTTTTACCAGGTAACGATTGTGATTCATACGTACTAGTAATAGATAAGACTACTAAAGTTGTTAAGTATAAAGAGTTGTTAAAGGTTTTAGAGAGCTTTATTTCCCTTTATTCAATCCTTCCAGACCACCTCAAATTTAGAGTGGAAATGAAAAAGGAATTTCAACAAAAGGAGTCAAGTCTAAATTCTGAGATTAATAACCTGAAGGCTTCCATAGTGGCACTTAAAGCTAAGATGAAAGATAAAATGAATAATTTTAGTCAGGCTATTAAGAAAGTGAACAATGACATTGTAGTCGAAATGAACAACTTGCAATGATTATACAGAATATTATAGACTCTTGGAAACACATTCCATATACTCTTAGACATTATGCTGCCTTCCTCAGAACTGAGAAGAAGTATATTGGCTATTATAAGTATAAGTTTCATGATTTAGATAAAGTTCTTATGTACATTCTTATCCCTTGGTTAGGCACTAAGAGAATCAAGAAGATACATAGAGCTATCAACAAACATCACATCCAAAACCATAAAGCTGCTTGGGAATGTAATTATGAAGAAGCAGTTATTGATTGGGAGTGTTGTCGGTTAACTAAACCTCAAGAACCTATGAGTGCAAGGGAGTATTTAGAGTACAAGAAGGGAACTCTTAGAGATGTACATTATGCCCATATGGACATGATAATGAAACAATTTAACCTGTAAAAATAGGTATGGTTATCGAGGAAGCTGATTTTAGAATGACATCTGGAGCGAGTGACCATTTCTGGGATTTAGAATTACTATACACAGTCAGACCTAAAGGTAAACCAGAGCGTCAGGAATTTAAGGACGCTGGGTTTGGTATGCCTTTAGAAACTTGTATTAGAAAGGTAATTCATCACAGAATATCTAGCAAGCGAGATGTTGGTACTCTTAAAGAGTATGTACAAGATTATAAGGAAGAAGTAAAGAGATTGGAAGAGTTACTAAATTCTTCTTTAGTAGAGAAGATGGTAGCTGACTCTAAGCTAGCTAAATCTTTAAAATCATAATTATGGCTTCAATTAAGAAAGCTCCTAAGAAGGGCACAAGACGCGTACAGTCAGTAAAGACACTGGATTGTGGTAGGTGTGGTTTACCAACAACGCATACTCTATACGATGCAGAGAACAAAATCTACAAGTGTACTATTTGTGGTAGTACAATTAAATTATAATGTGTAACTCTAATTCGTTAATAAAATGAAGAAAGAAGAGAAAAAGAAGGAAGAGGATAAGAGAGTTGATGTAAACAATGACGCAGAAATGGTTGCGTTAGGAATCCGTAATCCATTTGTAACACCTCGTGACCCATCTGTGTGGACTAAGACTGAGAAAGAACGTAAGGCTTGGAAGAAGCAACGTCGTTTCCCAGCTCCTGATTCACGTTGGGCACCTCCTGCAAGAACATCACGATTCGTAGGTCGTCTTATTGTCAATGTCAAAGGATTGGATAAGACAACTTATCGTCATGACTGCCCAGAAACAGATATACCTTATCTGTTGAGTAAGTACAAGAGCGAACACAGCTCTATTGTGAGAGCATTCTGGAATGGTAAAGAGATCGACCCAGAACGTCTACTCAGACAAGCAATATAAGCTAACTGAATACCCTAAGTTCCTATATGAAGTATCTTTGTATAAGATATGGAAAGACAGGGCGGAGTGTGTAGGAAGTCAGTTTTATGTAGCTGATACACCTTTAACTATAGTCAAAGAGACTATTAGTAAGAAGGTGGAAGATTATAGATTAGTTAAGTTTATTACTTGGCTATCAGCACCTCTAGATTACTTGATGCAAAACAACTTTAAATTAGTTACTGATGAGAGTACTAGACGCACAAGGAAATCCAGAACAAAAAGAAACTAAGCAGGGTGTTCAAACCGTAGATGCAATGTCTACAATGCGATATACAGAGAAGGTAATTGATGAAAGTAGACGTAAGTGTACATTGTCAAGTGTTATGGTAGAAATGTTAGTAAAGCAGATGTCTGCTGAATTAGCTAACCATAGTCTGTATAGAACCTTTGCTAATTATTTCGATGTAGAAGGATTACCGAAATTAGCTACCTACTGGCTTGGTAGGGCAGCTGAAGAGTATCTCCACCATGAGTGGATTTATAAGTATCTAACTACCAATGATGCTCTGTTCCAATATCCACCAGTTCCAGCTATTAAGGTGAACATAATTGATAGAGTTATGCCTTTCGCTGCTACTGTAGATAGGGAGATTGAAACTACTATGGGTATCAATAAGATTGTAGACCAGGCTCAGAAAGAAGGTGATTGGGCTACATTCCAGTGGTTGAATGGTGAGGATGAAGACGAGGGAAGACTCGTTAAAGAACAAGTAGAAGAAGAGTCTATTAGTAGGACTATTCTGGATATGGCTAGAGAAGAAGGTTCATGGTTGCGTAAGCAGTCCACTATATTAGCCTTCTATCGTAATCCCGATAGCTTGCAGCCATCTCGTAAAGCATAAGATTATTGAACTACAGAGATTAGCTTTAGAAATATCTTATAATTTACATTTAATATGAAGAAGGTAGAATATATTGTAGACAGCTTTAAGGACTTTACTGGTGAAGAACGTAAATTTGTGATGGCTGCTGTTAGCCTACATGGTGAGCCAGAAGTTTACATCGAAGAGGATGATGAACCCATTGATAATGACATGAAAGTATTGTCCATCGGTGTGTCTGTATGCCGTCCTGACGATGAGTTCAATGAAACTCTTGGTAAGACCATTGCTGAGGGTAAAGCTACGAAATACCGTAATCATGCACTATATGCTGTTGATGCTGGGCTGATTAATGAAACAATGGTTAAGGCATTGCTTCAACAAGAAGCTGAGTATTTCAAAGTAAATCCAGGTCGTTATTTGGCTGGATATGACAGAGATGCTGAGAAGTATCACAGAAGTGAAAGAATTGAGGGTTATATTGATACTCTCAGTGGAGAAGCCGAAACTACATTCAAATACCTTACAGAAGCATCTGATGAGGAAATGGAGAAGATGGCTGAAGCAGTAAACTACGTACTTGGTGAGTAAGAAGTTACTGTGGCTAGTAGCACTATGCTTTATAGGAATACTAGTATATACGTGGTTAACTCCAAATAAGGAACCACAACCTAACTATGAAGAATTAGTCAATCGTATTGACTCTCTAAATAGTGAAATAAGTTTGCTCAAACTTGAGAGAGATTCATTACATAATGTAATAGATTCCTCTAAAGTTAAAGTTGATGTAATCGAACATTGGTATGAGAAAGAGCTTACTGATATTACTAATCAGTCTATTGCCGATGATGTGGTGTTCTTCACAGAATACCTATCCGAAGTTGGTAAATGATTCATTAGTAGTAATTACACCTCAACAGCTAAAGACCACCAATCTAATATTCTTGGAACATAAGAAGTTTAAACTGGAGATTCCAGAGCTTAAAAAGCAATTAACATCTTATGAGGGCTTGATTAACTCTTATGAAAGAACTGATTCAGTTAGAAATGCACAGATTAATAGACTCATGCTTCATGCACAAGTCTCTGAGCAAGTAATACAGGGTCAGCTTAAAGAGATTGATAAACTCGAATCCAAGAAGAAACTCTATAAGAGCTTAACAGTTGGTGGAGTTACTGTTAGTGTGGTCCTTCTAATAACATTATTACTAAAGTGAAGTTTACAGTAGGAGTAATGGTCTTATCGTTCATAGCCGTTATACAATTTTTATTTACTATCCCAGACCTCCTACTAGTATTACTAATACTGAACGTAATGGTGAATTTAGATTGGATATCAAACAAGATTATTAAACTGTTAAAATGACAAGTATGAATTTCACAGACATTTTTAAGGGTAAGAACCTTATAGCTTTAATAGCTGCCGTTGTTATATGTGTTCTTCTTTCAGCATTCGGAGTGCCTAAGATAGCTATTTATGTAGTTATGTTTGCACTCGGCTGTAATCATAAGAACTTTGCACAATGGGTCGAGGACAAAATTATAATCCCATTTAAGAGGTTAGTATAGTCGTATTTATCTGGTATAGCTAAAGAGTCTGCCAATTCATACTTAGACTTAGGTATTCAATGGCAAAGCAACTAAGTAGTTCCTTCGATAAAGACAAGGATGGAGTTAGATATCAACATCCAGAGCGTACGTGCAAGGAGTGTGCTAAATACCCCTGTTTCAAAGGTCAAGAGGGCACGGCTTGTGATTATGCCAAATATGGTTGTAGGAAATACAAAGATAAGGAAGATTAATTATTAATTCTTATCATTATGATAGAATGTAACATCTACTCTGGACGTAGGGGAAGGTTAGACTACCAGGAAACTGGTAACTTTGAATCCTTATTGGAAGCTGAACTCTATGCTCAGGAAATCTCTGAAATGGATGCCAAGGAATATGGTTATCCAATTGAGGAGTGTGAATGGTTGGCTGTAGAGACTGCTACTGATAACATTCCTTACGACGAACGAGTAGGAGTAATGTATCTGTAAATGGAAACAATCCATGCCAAGTTGATAACCTTACGAGAAGATGTGGGTGGTTATATAATCTATGTCTTCCAAAATTTAGCTAATGGGACTTATGAAATGGTAACCCGATTACCTAGGTGGGAATCTCCGGTTCTCAAGATAGGTGATGTAGGGTTTTTAAAGTATAATGAAGTAATAGCTGGTGAGGATACTTGGTATGACTCTACAATAGGTCAGAAAGTACCTTACCGCTTTACTGGAGTTTATTTTATAGACTTTGTTTATGAGAAGCCAGCAGAATCAGATCTAATACTGTAATAAAAAGATGAATTTGAATAAAGAGATTATTTTATATGATAAAGACATAATATAGAATAACAATATGATGAAGGAAAAATTGGCTGCCGCTATTGCTAAGAAGAATAATGACATTAACACTTTCGTATGGAAAGGTCGCAAGGTCGAAGTAAATGGACAACTCGTACAAGAGGAAAAGAGACTTGTTGATTGTTCTGATAAAGAACTAAGAACGTTCTATAACCATTGTGAGTCAATGCTGTACAATGACAGCAAAGAACATCCGGGTCGATATGTTCTGTTGGACATTATTAAAGACCAAAGAGAAAGATGTAATACTGAGTTATTCCTTCGCTGGTTAGAGCAAGATAGAGGTATTCCAAGATTTACGTTCTTACCCTCGTTGAGAGTGTTCCTTGATAACAACAAAGGTATTGATACCAAGGAAACATTCATCTCTGAGGCTTTGGTTGGGGACTGTCCTGTGGAGTTCGCGAGACTTCCTATTGAACTAGTTCTTGAAGGCTGTCTTGATAAGTTGGGCAAATTTAACAAGCAGCACATTACATTAACATTTATCTTAAAACAAGGTCTATGGTTTACGCAGCAGGAATCTAAAGACTTGACTGAGAAGACGGCTAACGGTGAGTATCGTGAGAAAGCTGAAGTAGCCAAAGAACGTCTCGGTCTTAACCCTACTGCAAACCTGTATATGACACCGAAAGGTCTATCATTCACTCAACTGCGTGCTATGGTAAACCTTAAGAGTAAGAAATACTCTGAACTTACTACTTCTCAACTGGAAACATTGAGGAACAGAATCCTATTCTCTTTGGAGGATGAGGTTAAGTTCCACATCAACCAGTGGGAGACTCGTAAGAACCAAATTAAGAAGGTTTGTGAAGCTAAAGGATATACTCTTTAATGCTCACACTCATCTATATTGGTTCTACATATATACTCCTGAGTTTTACTCACTCATTATAGGAGTTTTGTTTACATAACTATCAATAGAATTAAAGAGTAAATTCAAGGGTAAAATTGATAGTATATGGCAGACTTGTTTGGAAATCTAAGTAGAACTGAACGCCAAGAACAAGGTGTTCAACGATGGGTAGATAACAAGTTGTGTGGGACCTTGAATTGGGCTACTGGAGTAGGTAAAACTAGAGGCGGACTAATGGCTATAAGTAGATTTCTTAAGAAGAATCCAACTAAGTCTGTTATTATAGTTGTCCCAAGTGAACCTATTCAAAGACAATGGAATCAGGAACTAATTGACTGGAACCTATTCCAACAGTGCTCAGTTAAGACCATGAATGATACATCAGTTAATAAGTATAGTTGTACTTTACTTGTAATTGATGAAATTCATAAAGTAGGCGCACCCACACTACTGAACATATTTAAAAACATCCAATACACAGTAATCTTAGGGTTAACTGCGACCTTTGAGAGATTGGATGGTAAAGATGAAATTATAAGTAAGAAGTGTCCTATTGTGGATACCATTTCTGTAGAAGAAGCCATAGAGAATAAATGGCTCGCTGATTATCGAGAATATGAGGTACTTATTGAGCCAGAGGACATTGATGTCTATAGAGAGGTCAACAAGGAGTTCTATGAGCATTTCTCATTCTTTAACTATGACTTTAACCTTGCTATGAAGTGTGCAACTGATTGGAAGAGAAGGTCTGAGTTAGCTAAAGAGAGGTGTAGAGAAGACCAGAGTGAGGATTTTAAAACTGTTAATAAGCAGATTTTAGTTCATGCTATGGGCTTTAGTAGAACCTTACAGGCTCGTAAGAAATACATATATAATCATCCTAAGAAGATTGAACTTACCAACTTAATTCTAGAGCATAGACAAGACAAGAAGTGTATAACTTTTAGTGCTACTATAGCTATGGCTGAGAAGATTAAGTATGGTGCTGTATATTCTGGTAAGGATTCTGTTAAGAAGGGCAGGATGAGCTTACAAGAGTTTATACAGCAGGATGGTGGCGTACTGAATACTGTTATGAAACTGAATGAAGGGTTTAATTGTCCCGACATCAGTGTATCAGTTATATTGGGCTTTAATAGTAGTTCTACTACTAAGAAACAGAGAGTGGGTCGAGTTATCCGTCAGAAGGAGGGCAAAGTTGCTGAAGTCTTCACTTTAGTTCTTAAGGGAACTGTAGAGGAGGAATGGTTTAGGAAGTCTACCAGTACTGGAAGATATATCCCTATTAGTGAGGAAAATCTTATAGATGTCCTTGAGGGAAGACCATTTAATCCTAAGAAGAAGAAGCAAACTAAAATGATGTTTAGATTCTAATGTTCAATGTAACCTATTACGAACAGTCCAACAATGCAGTTGATGTTAAAGATGTTAAAGTTGATGCTATACAGTTCCTACATCTATTGGAACTATGTGCAGCTGGCAGATACATCAGAATCGTAACAGCGGACTTTCAAGGCAAGAGCATAGACTGTATTAAGCTATTACGTAGCTTAAAGTTCGTGTAGATTCATTTGGTAATTTAAGAGATTTTTAGTATCTTTGTACTCTTAACACGTTAATAAGATGACAACAGAGAGAATGTTAGAGCTACTCTTATTATTTAAAACTAAGGAATATGTGTCAGTGAATGGGAAGCCCATTGATAGGGACAAACATTGCAGACGTTACTTGGAGTTAATGAGAGAGTTCTTGAACCCGTATGTAATTGACAACGCTGAGAAATCAGAATAAACACTTTACAGTTAGTAGATTGTTAGTTATTGGCTAATGATTTATTTAATTGGAAAAACTAAGTTTAACAGTAGACAATCAATTAGTAATGATGGAGAAGTATAGACTAACAGCAGAAGAGGTCTTATTAATTGATTTATTATTTCTAGCTAGCATAGAAGAAGGGCATAAAGAATATCTAGTTAAGTATTTTACTATGCCTGTAACTAGAACCAATCTTAGAGATTTACTATTAAGTCTCCAGGCTAAGGGAATCATTACTAAGCAGTATAAGGTCCCTGATAAGGGTCAGAAGTTTGACCCTGAATGTGTTATATTCAATCAGAACTTTCTTAATAATTATAGGAAGTTTAGTGGTGATTTAGGCGCAGAGTTCTTAATGACTTATCCTCACAATGGACTAATTAATGGAGTTGAAGTTCCGTTAAACAACTGGGCTAAGAAATTTAGTACAGAAGAAGAGTTCTATTATGCCTATGGTAAATCTATAGGCTGGAAGCAGGATAAGCACAATGAAGTATTGGAACTCATTAGGTGGGCTAAGGATAACAACTGTAATCTTCTTAACATGAATATTGCTGACTTTATGATAAGTAAAATCTGGCAGAATATTGCAGAGCTTAAGAACGGAGATGGGACTATGAGGTTTGATACTATCAAGAGTATTTAATGGGTAGGATAACTAAGAATTTAAAGGAGTTAATTGATAGAGGTAGGAAAGGAGAGAATCATGCCTTATCAATGGGTCTTCCTAAACTAGAGAGATTTGTGGATGGTGTAGCACAAGAGACATATTACTTAATAGCTGGTGGTACTGGCTCTGGTAAGACTTCTTTTGCATTACATTCATTCATCTATAAGCCTATAATGGAGAATATTGACAATCCAGATTTTCATATTATATATTTCAGTTTAGAAATGACTGCTGAGCAACTGCTTGGCAAGATTCTATCTATCTATATATATGAAACATTTGGTGTTGAATTATCCTTTAAAGAACTACTTTCTAGAAGTAAAGACACAACTCTGTCCGATATGGACTATGAATTAGTATGTCAATCCTTAGAGATGCTTGAGAAGATTGAATCTCACATGATAATATATGATAAGCCTTTGAATAACCAGCGCATGGTAGACTTCCTTATGGAATCCCTAAAGCAGTTTGGTAAATTCCAGGGTGATACATATACTCTGTTTAGACCCAATCACATCATATTAGTTATTCTAGACCATATTGGTTTAGCTAGACCTTCTATTGGTAATACTAAGAAGGATGAGATGGATGCTATGTCGTCTTCACTAGTTTCATTTAGAAATAAGTGTAAGATTAGTCCCGTGGTGGTAATGCAGGTAAATAGAGGTTCCTCTAATGTGGAGAGAAGGAAGTTAAACTTCCAAGAACTTCAGTTAGACGATTTAAAGGGAACTGGTAATCCAGCAGAGGATGCCAACATAGTATTAGCATTATTTTATCCTTTTAGAGAGAAGATGTCTTCATATAGAGGATATGACATAAAACAAATTGGAGAGAACTTTAGAAGTGCAGTAGTATTAAAGAATAGATGGGGTGCAGCAGACATTGCTGTAGGTCTCGGATTCTATGGTAAGACTGGCTTGTTTAGAGAACTTCCGATTGCAACCAAGATTACAAACTATGAGAAGTATTTAACCCCTGATTGGTTAATTACTGATTCATTAGAAGATTCATACCAAGAGATTACTCAAGAAGAACAACAAGATTCTAGTTCAAAAATGACTTTAGTTCTATAGTAAATGGCAGCAGAAACTATTGCGATTGTTGGTGAGAGTGGTACTGGTAAGAGTACTTGTTTAAGAAATTTAAACCCAGAAGAAACCTTCTTGATTTCTACTACTGGTGAATAGGTTGCCAGTATTTGGTTAATTGCTGGAATCCCCTTAGAGCCTTTTAAACTACAAAGTAGCTGGTAACAGCAAGCTTGAATGTTTGAAAATTAAAAGGATTGGGCAATCAGCAGCTAAGCTTCTATTTATGGGTAAAATAGAAGAAAGTTCAACGACTATCCACGTTGTTGTGGAGTACAAATTAAGTTTTATCACCTTAATTTGGAAATGCCAAATTTAGTATGTACCTTTATAACATTATAAAAATTTTATAGTGTTATGAAAAAGTACAAAATTTACCGTTTAGTTGACCCAACTGTGAGTCCGGATAGTAATAAATATATTAGATATATTGGATGGACAAATAAAACATTATCTGCAAGACTTAGTAATCATATAACTGAGGCTAAACATGACATGTCACAGCATCATACTTATAAGAATAGATGGATTAATAAATTATTAAGTCAAAATATAGTTCCTAAAATTGAATTTGTAGACGATTCAGATTCCGAAGAAGAAATAAAAAATATGGAAATCCATTACATTCAAAAATATAAAGATGGAGGATTTATTTTAACTAATGCCACACTAGGTGGTGATGGTCAATTAGGAAGAAAAGTTACAGATGAACAAAAAGCACAATTTGAAAAGGCTATTGATGTCTATGATAAAAATGGGCAATTAATAAACACCTTAAAGTCCCAAATTGAATGTTCAAAAGTATATAATGTATCTTCATCTAAAGTATCAAATGTTTGTAATGGAATAAGAAAAAGTACTGGTGGTTTAGTATTTAGATTTAAAGGTGAACCTTTTGATAAATATGAAACTATTTCTAATAGAGGTAAAAACTCATCTTTAAAAACACCAGTAGCTAGAATTTCAGAATCGGGAGATGTAATAGCAATTTATAATTCAATAGGAGAATGTGCAAGAGAAGAAAATATAAAGGTAGGTACATTAAGGGCTTATTTAAAACTTTCTGAATTTACACAAAAAGGAACTCGTAGAATGTGTATAGGTAAATATTTTACTAAAAAGATATAGTCTAATCTCACATGAAAGTGTGGGGTATATGTGTACTTGATATGTACTTTAAAAGCATATACATAAATGAAACCTTTGCCTTTTAAAGGATATAAGAAGAAATATAAAGAGATTAAGAAGGAGGGCTCTGAATGGGTTGGTAACTACTATGTTAGTTCTAAATATGACAAAATCATTAACATCTTGAAGATTGTTAATCTAAAGATGCCTCATATTAAGCAGGTTATCATTGATGACTGGCAGTATATGTTGAGTTATGAGTTTGTTGATAGAGCAACCGAAGTAGGTTATACTAAGTTTACTGAGTTAGCTCAGCACGCTATGGAAGTACTTAGGTATTCAGAATCTATGAGGGATGATTGCAAAATGATATTCCTTACTCACAGTGAGAATGTCGGTGATGCCATGAATCCTAAATATTCAATCAAGACTATTGGTAAGTTATTGGCAGAGAAAGTTACTCTGGAAGGTCTATTCACCTATGTATTCTTTACTAAGGTACAAGAAGGTGATTCTGGCAGAATGGAGTATAAATTCCTTACTAATACTGACGGAGAGTGTGTAGCAAAGACTCCGATGGGTATGTTCGATGATTTGTTAATTGACAATGACTTGAACGAGATTATTAAGGTAATTGATGCTTATAACAACGACGAGGAATGATTATAAAAATGATGATTACCTTTGACTATAATCCTGATACTAAGGAGTGTGTACTTCTAAAGCAGGAGCAAGTTAAAGAGAAAGCTCAGAAGACAAGCACTAAGGCTGAGGAAGCAGAGGATTCTGCTGAACCTCAGATTACCTTGGAGTCTAACAAATATGTCCTTAATAGGGCGGCTGCATCCTTAATGGGTGTAGAATGGGAGAATAGGTTAGATATTAAGTATCAGCCTATTGAGAAGGGTGGATTGATGTTCCCTATTATAGGAACTGATACAGCCTGGAAGACCAAGTCTGGTAACAAATTAACTAAGAGCCTTACAGTAAGTTGTAGAGGCAATGCAAACGACTTATTGTCCAAATATGGAGATACATTCACTGTAACTCCGTGGAAAGGACATGATGGTTTGTTCGTGTTAATTGGTAACAAGGACAGGTCAGAAGAAATAAAAGATAATAATATTAAAATTAAAGAAGATGAAAACCCAGTGGAGGATTTACCATTGGACACAAGCCTAGATAATGATGAAGCATACGAGATTGACGACTTATCATTTGAAATTTAAATTTTAATATTATGGCAGGAATGACATTCAATCTGAATAACGTTAAAGGTACAGCAGTAGTAAGACTGAAAGCATGGGGTATCTATGATGTAGTGTTCAAAGGTATCGAGCTGGCTAAGGGCACAAACAAAGAAGGTAACGAGTGGAAAGCAATGAAGATTAAGTTCTCTGGCGAGGAAGGAATCTTTGAACCTCTTATCTTCTGTCCTGGTGACGGTGGTAATGAGCGTGTAACTGGTGAAACTGGTGGTAAGAAGTGGGAGTTGCCTTCTGCTTTGGAACAACTTCAGTTCACTGTATCTCATGTAATGACAAATCTTGCTCCTGAAATGATGGAGAAGTTTGTTAAGGCTGTTTCTGGTCTTACATTACCTGACGATTTTGAAAAGTTGATTGAAATCATGAATAAGGCTTTGGCTAAGGCTGTAAACAAACAGACTAAGTTGAAGTTAATTGGAAATAGCAAGGGTTTTGCATCTTTGCCTAGCTTCGTTGGTATTAACAAGGAAGGTGATGCTTATATCAACAACAACTGGTTGGGTGATACTGTAGCATTCTCTGACTATGAGGTTAGGAAGATGAACGAGCAGAAGAACGCTAAACCTACAGCTGTTAAAGATGATGTAGATGCTACTGACGATACAGCAGCAGGTAACGAAGACTTGGATTTTGAAGTATAATAAATAGTTAGTAACTTTGTGGTTCTAATACAAACCATATGAATTAATATGAAACTTGAATTTGAACCTACGATTACTAAACAATATTTATTAGACAGAGCATCTCAAGAAACATATCTCGAATATTATTTAGGCATACCAGTTAAGAAGGGTTTGTTTAAATCACCTTTGAGAGCAGACAATAATCCCACTTGTTCCTTTTACAGGAATAAGAGTGGAGATATTGTCTTGAAGGATTTTAGTGGTGCATTCTATGGTAATTTTATTAGTGTGGTTATGTACAAGTATGGACTAACCTATTATAAAGCACTAAGAATGATTGCCAATGACTTTGGTTACATTAAACATCCTAAACTTAAAAAGGATCCTAAACCTGTTACTATTAGTACGAATGAACTCAAAGAGTGTAAGGAAGCTAATATACAGGTAGAAATTCAAGAGTTCTCTAAAGAAGAACTTGAATGGTGGATGCAATTTGGTATTACAGAGAAGATTCTAAAGAAATTTAGGGTCTTCTCTTGTAAGACCGTATTTCTAAATGGCAATTTCTTTACAACATCTACTAAGAGTTGTCCGATATTTGGATATTATAGGGGTAAGAATGAGAACGAAACAGAATTGTGGAGAATCTACTTCCCTTTTAATAAGAAGCATGAATTGAGGTTTCTATCTAACTGGAAATCTTTCCTCTTACAGGGTGCTAAACAACTTCCTAAAGAAGATGATGTCTTAGTAATAACTAAGAGTCTAAAGGATGTAATGACATTATATTCTCTTGGAATTACAGCTATTGCTCCAAATTCTGAGAATCTATTCCTAACTGAAAGTCAATTCTCTAAATTGAAGAGTAGATTTAAGAGGATTATTGTATTCTATGACAATGACTTAACTGGTCTTCATAACATGAATAAGATTAGAAAGTCATTTGATGTAGAATGTATGTGGATTCCTCGTAGTTATGGAGCCAAAGATATATCAGACTTTCATAAGATGTATGGACGAGAGAAAACTTTAGAATTAATAGAATATGCCAGAAGAAGTAGCAGAGAAACCTAAGAAGAAACGTAATGGTGCATATGCCAGACGTAAAGGAAACAATTATGAGTTGAAGATTATTAAGGAGCTTACAGAACTAGGGTATGCTGGACTAAAGTCAGCTAGGTCAGAATCTAAGAACTTAGATAATGACAAGATTGATATAGCAGAGACTATAGACCACTTACCTTGTTATGTACAGTGTAAATGTACCAAGAATACTCCTTCGATTTCAGAAATCATTAAATCGTGTCCTCGTAAAGATAGACCATTAGTGATAGTATGGAATAAACAAATTGACAAAGAGGTCAATATGGCTTCTGATGGACAGTATGTTATGATGTCCAAAGAATTCTTTTATAATTTAATAAGGAAGAATTAATTATGAATATATTAGTTATACCGGTACAAACTGTTAGTGATATTATTACTAATAGTTCGTCTGAGGTGTTTATCTTAGACACTGGAAAGACGTGTGAAGAGGTCGATACTATGCTTCACACATTCACCTCTGGGTTTAGTTATCCGGAGGTTTTTTCATTAAAGGACTTTCGTGAATGGCGTAAGAAAGTTCGCAGTGGTGAAATTGAGGAGGACTGGAGCTATCCAGGTTCTATCTTCAGTATAGCTGAAGGATGGTTTATGGACCCTGAGGATGAGAAAGATGTCCTTGACTTACGAATGGAGTTCTTATTTCAACCATATCAAGTTATTGATATGGATGATAAACATAAAACCTATGCCTATAGTAATAAGTACAAAGAACCTATCCATGATGCTTTTGTGGAATATCTGAATAACAATTGGGGTAGAGTTGGTGAACTTATTAACCAGACTCTCGAAGAGGAAGGAGAAGAGACTGTTGGTGGTATGAATTGGCGTACCCTACTCAAGAATAACTACATTCTTAAAGAACCTCTTTATGACATTGCGAAAGAGTTCCTAGAGAACTATAATGGTCCTGAACCTACAGTATGGAACATCGGTAAGCGTTATGATGTGAGAAGGCTGGATGGTAAAGTATTGGTTGTAAGTTATGACGACAACAGTATCCCTTATGATACTTGGGATAAGATTAACAATTTATTTAATGGCTGGAATGTGCATTTAGGATGAAATTTAGACTACAATCTTTGAATGACGTAGTAACTAACAGTAGTATGGAAGTCTATCAAGAGGCTACTCAATACACTGTAGATGCAGTAAGAGATATTATCAATGTAATTTTAAAGATTGGTGGTTCAGATAAGTCCTGTGACGACTTATTCACCGTTAGTATTAACTATGAGGATATGCTTGAGTCCTACTTCGAAGACATCCTTGGTAAGTCCGATATTGATGAGGAATACCTAGGTATGATTGAAGAAATCAGAAGTCGCAAAGATGACTCTGGATGGTTTATCAGTGATTCTGAAGCATATGCTGAATTAGTTAAGACTGGTCTAGTAGGTGATGTAGTGCCCACCATTGAGGAATATGTTAGGAACTTTGATAGTGATTGGAGATATCCAACTACTGAGGTGTCTATAATTCCTAAAGGTGAAGCAAGTTCAGTCGATGTTGCCATATTGAACAAAATAAATGACTTATTCTGTATTGAAGCGTGCTACAACTAAGAATTAATATTCAGTCATTCTCTGATGTAATTACTAATAGCTCTTCGGAGATATTCTGCACCATCAGTGGGGATGATTTGGTAGGAATTTATGAACTGTTAGAGCCCCTGTTACCAGGGTATGATTCTGAAATGGAACCTACCCTACACATGGAGGAGAATGCTATAACATTATGGCTTCCCTACGGTGATTCTCCGACAGAGTTCTACAAGGCGGGATTAGAAGCAATTCTTGACAAGTACTTTAAAGATAATTATACAATAGAATACGAATGAAAGATTGGACAAGCTGGGGAACTAAGGTAAGAGAGTTCCCTGCACATAATTATAAGGCTATATGGGCAAATCTAAAGACTATCCGAGTAGGTACTGGGGTAGCTAAGGAATTACCTCCTGATATGGCTGAGTTCTATGATGTTGGTATTAATACTGTATGTAATGCTGAGTGTGACTTCTGTTATGTATCAGCAGGACATGGTGGTATTAACTACCCTGACATCTGTGAGACATGGAAGAAATGGATGCGTTTATATCAATCCGAGTTAAAGGATGGAGTGCTATACACAAGTAAGCCATTCCAAATTGCTATTGGTTCTACTGGAGAGCCAACTATGCATCCAGACTTCTGTGAGTTCCTCGAAACAGTATATAATACTGGAGTAGTTCCTAATTACACCACTAATGGTCTTATTATAGCTAGAGACAATGTTAAGGGAGGAGAAATCCTTGCCTATACTAAAGAGTATGTTGGTGGAGTTGCAGTTAGCCTAGGTAATCCTAGTATAAGACTCCAAGCACATAGAGCTATTAATAAGTTACTAACGTGGGGTAATACGAATGTAAATATTCATCACATTATATCTGATAAGGTTTCTGTAGACGAGTTCTATGATACTGTAGTTAGATATGGTGATAGTATTTACTATCATGTATTGTTACCTTTAATGCCTTCTGGTAGAAGCAATAAGGGTATTGAACCTGGTGTGTTTGAATACTTAGAGGAAATAATTCAGAAACACGATATAAAGAATGCTGCATTTGGAGCACACTTTGTAGAGTATCTGAAGACTTCTAAGATAAAAACACATCTCTATCCACCTGAGTCGTTAAGTAAGAATGTAATTCTTACTAAGGATAAGGTACAAATAACTCCGAGTTCTTTTAATCTGACACCTATAAAAGTTATTCACGTATGACAACAACTGATGTGAGTTTGTTAGCATATGTGAAGAGTCTATTCCCTTTCAATACAGATAGAATACAATCTATCTCTAGGGAAGATGGTAAACTATTTGTAGCCACTGACGATGATAAGCGTTATATACTAAAGCTAGTTGAACTACCTCCTATTGTAGCCAGTGTTAATATGGGTGAGCACCAAACCTTATTCTATATTAGCCCAGAAACTAAGGAACCAGTGTATAGGAATAAGACTACATATGAAACCGAGAAGGAAGCTATCCATGCTGCTATGGTTATCAATGTGCAGGATAAGACTATACATAAAAGACAGGCTTATAAGTGTAGCGTATGTCATAAGTGGCACGTAGGTAGAGGAAAGACTATACTCACAGATGAAGATAAAAGAAAACTTAAAATTAAGCATAACATTCGATGACAACTTACCTACTCCCATGTTATGGGGATGGTCATTGCTGGATTGAGAAGGTGCGTGCAAGGAACTTCTCTGATGCTCAGCAGAAGTTTATTAATGCTTTTACAGAAGATTATGAGGATATTGATATTCCATCCGATTGGGAGGATTTAATCACTATTCTAAACACTCAAGCAGATATAGTAATTGGAAACATCTATGACATAGAAGAATTCTAAGTCATTAAAAGGAGATTAACAATGAACATAGGTTTAAGAATAGGGCTTGATATTGACGATTGTCTTGCAGACTTTTGGGGAGCATATTGTAAGTATTTTGATACAGACAATAACCCTAAAATGTTAGAAGACCATATCATAACACGTAATGTACAGCAGATTTTAAGTAAAGACAGAGATTTTTGGTTGAACCTTGAGGTTAAGAATAGACCTGACTTCATACCCGAATTGTACTGCACTAAGCGAGTAAACAATAAAGCATGGACTAAGGAATGGCTAAGACGTAATGGGTTCCCTGACAGACCAGTCTATCAAATGACTTATCAGCAGGGTAATAAGGCTGATATGATTAAAGGTAGGGTGGATATTTTTATTGATGATTCACTGTCCAATGTGCTAAAGTGTCAGAGTTCTGGATTACCAGCACTATTGTTCCACACAGAGAAGACAGTAGACTTTCCTATGTTCAAAGTATTCTCACTAAATAAGGATGAGATAATTGACTCATATCTGTTTATGAAGAAGTATGCATAGAAATGTTAAACTGATTCCACTCTTTGACACTATACAACTCATTGAGATGAGTGACGAAGAATACTTTAGTGAAAAGTGGGCAGGATATATAAGCAACTCAACGCTTGCATTAATTAATCCAGCTCAAGACGGAAGTCCACAGATTTATAAGGAAGGACTAAGTAAACACCCTAAGTATTCTGACTCTCTTGTGTTTGGCTCAGCAGTCCATGAATTAGTACTACAGCCAGGAGAATTTAAAGTAGCTGATAATGTTAATAGACCTACCGCTAAGATGGGAGCTATGGCAGATGAACTATACAAGACATTCCTTAGTAATAAGGGTGTTGTATCAGATGATGATATTATAGCTGCATCTAACAAAATCGACTACTATAAAGGCAAAATGGATAGTATTAAGATTGAGAATGTTAAAGACAAATGCATCAACTATTGGTGGGATAGAAGGGATTGGGAATCTGAGCATAATAACTCAGAGATTGAGCCAATCTATCTAGACCCTAAGTCAAGAGAGAAGTTACAGCTTTGTTTAGCATCTGTTGAGGCTAATAAAGAGGTACAGGATTTATTACATCCAAAAGGAGTATTCGAGGAGCCTATCTCCATGAATGAAGCAGCTCTATTTATGGATGTGAAGGCTGAACATGAGGGTAAGGAGACAATCCTTAAACTTAAAGGTAAGCTAGATAATTTCACCATTGATATTGAAACTAATGAAGTAGTTCTTAATGACCTTAAGACTACTGGGCATTGGTTGATTGACTTTGGTGATTCATTTAAGAAATACCATTACAATAGACAGATGGCAATGTATGCGTGGATGCTACGTTCTTACGTACAGAAGCAGTACAATATAAAGCCTTCTAGTCTGATGGCGAATATGCTATTAGTATGTACTGTTCCAGACTATAGAGCTGGAGTATTTAGAGTAACTAATGGTGAGATTCGTAAAGGTTTCTTAGAATTTAAAGATTTGCTACAAAGGGTGGCATATTGCGAACTATATGATTGAATCTTTTCTTATGGAAGCATGGGAACCATCTTACCAAGACCTTGAAAATTATTACAGAGAGTATTATAGTTTAGGTAACTTAAATTGTGATATTGGGAGCAAGTTTGCACTCATATCCCTTATTTGTTTCCTTACTAAGCAAGCAAGGATTAAGAATCCCGATGCAACTTGTTATCTCGTAATAATGAAGATTATTGATGGAGAGGAGTCACAACATGACTTAAAATTCATTAGAGGGTTATCTGTTGTCTGTACAGACATGATGAAGCACTGTAATGAGTTCCTAACCTTTGATATGAAATCATCTAAGGAAATGGTTAAGAAGATTAAGGAAATTCTACACACTTATTTACCTTTCTAATGACCGAAGAAGTAAGAATATCTTGGGGCGATAAGGTTGCTAAGAGGTATGAATCAAATCAGAGGATTGTTGAGATTTTATCCGAGTTGGTGGAGAAGTTTCCCCAATGGAGGTTCCAACAAATCTTACAGAATGTAGATATTGCGTCCAGGAATGGAGAGGATTTGTTCTACGAAGAGAGTTATGACACTCTAACTACAATGACCAATAATGCAACAGTTAGGTCAATTTTATCTCATACTGCCAATTAACACTTTTTAAGTCAAACTGATTGTTGAGATAAAAGAAATGTAGTATCTTTGTATCACGATTTCCGAAGGAAGTATAGAGATGATAATTCAAATTTTAGATTATTTAATACTAAGACTACTTGGTCAAACTGATTTAAAGTAGTATCTTCGTACTATAGAAAGTTACAAGATTAGACGTATGAAATAATGTTTAAACAATTTTGAATTATGCAAGCAATGAATTTTAAGAAAGTAGAAGTAAAAGGTTTCACTAAACAAGAAGCTATCGCAGAAGCACCATTCCAAGTAATCCGTGACGCAACTCAGGCATGGAAGACTGCTGGTAAACCAATCGCTGAGAAAGCGTTGAAAGAGTTCTGTGCAGAGTACCTAGCAAAGCACACTAAGTATGCTGCTGGTATTGGTTGTTCTATCACATTTGAAGCAGGTTCTGCTGATACACGTGAGCGTCCTTATACCGTAAAGGATATTAAGAACGAGAAGGGTAAGAGAAAGTATAAAACTGGTTATCAAGGTATCAACCCTGCAACTGGTGAAATTCTATTCACTAACTTCGAGACAAAGAACAAAGCTAAGGAAGTAGCCAAAGAGTTGTACACTAAGAAAGATTACAAAGGCGACATCTTCTGCAAGTACATCAAGGATGTAGTTGAGGGTGAAGTTGGCGCATTTGAAGTTAAGTACACTCCTTCTAAGAGTGCTAAACAAGGAACTTACATCTGCTTTGGAGTTGAAGCCTAATAGACTTCTACAACTTTAAATATCAAAGGGATTATCTTATGAAAATAAGGTAGTCCCTTATTTTTTTTTGTAATAGATTGCCAACTACCAAGATGATGTATTTTAAAGGCGTAACTGCTATCTAATTTTAAACATCTAACGATGAAGGAACAAACTATTATTAAACTTACTAATCACCTTAAAACGGTAATTGCAGATAACATCAGCATGAATGCTTATTCTGAGAAGATAGGTCTACCTACCAGCTACTTCTGTATGAAGAGGAAAGCTGTAGAACAAGCTAAAGAAGCTGGAACAATCTCTGATGAGGATTATAATATCATTATGGATTTGTTCAAGCAAATTGATGCTAGACCAAGACTAAGAACTTCTAAGAAAGAATCTACTCCAGATTTATTCGGGAATGAAGTTGTTTATAGTGACTCTGAATTAGATTCGGACGATACATCTAAGGTTACTATTGAAAGGGATGACGAAGGTAAAATAGTTAAATATCTATTCACTATCTATGTAAGAGATAAACAACCTATACTGGGTTCATTCAATAGAGATGAAATGAACATGGTTTATAGATTGTATTCTAACTATGGTAGTGGTATTACACAAAGGGAGGTATCAAGATTCTTCCCAGATTATTCTCTCGCTGACTTTAAGAGAATACTTAGAGCATTTAGCATTACTAAGGCATCAGCTCCTTTTGCTCCTCATGTGATTGAAGAGAATGAGAAGGATAAGCTGTTAGAAATGCAGTTTAGGGAGAAAGAGAATGACTTCTTAAGAAGCTATGAGGCTGAGAAGATTAAGCATACTGAGTCCCAGCTTAGGAAGTACATGAAAGAGAATCAAGACCTTAAAGAACAACTCCAGGATATGTCTGGAATGTTGGAAGGTATTGATGTATCAAATCTGCCCAAGTTTACTCCTGTTGTTAAAGGCAGGGAAGATAGAGATTTGATTATTTGGTTATCAGATATGCATATTGGTGCATCTGTGTCTGGATATTCTATCTATGCTAATGATTATGACCAAGAGGAAGTTGAAGCTAGACTTAGTAAGTTGGTAGACCAGTTAAAGAGAGAATCTTTAATGTTTGGTAACTTCACTAACATAATTGTGTGTAATCTAGGAGATTCCTTAGATGGATATGATGGTCAAACTACAAGAGGTGGTCATCAACTAGCTCAGAATATGAACAATAAGGAACAGTTAAAGTGCTTTATAGAAGTAATGACTAAGTTTATGACTTCTATAGTAGAAGAGCTACCTTGTGGTGGCTTATCGTATTACTGTGTAGGAGAATCTAACCATGATGGAGATTTTGGATATTCTGCTAATGTTGCACTTCAATATATCTTACAAAGTATGGATATTGAAGCTACAATATTTGACAAGTTTATTGGTGAGTTTATATTAGGAACTACAACCTATATTCTATGTCATGGTAAGGATAACAAGGATATGTTCAAGAACCTTCCTCTGACATTAGATGTCAAGACAGAGAACTTTATCAATGAGTATATTGATAACAAAGGAATTAAAGGCAATGTAGTCTTTGTAAAGGGCGATTTACATCAGTCCGCAACTACTTATGGTAGGAGGTTTACTTATAAATCAGTAGGCTCTTTATTCGGTAGTTCAGAATGGATTCACAAGAACTTTGGTAATACATGTTGGAGCTGTGACTATTCTATTGTCGACGAAGCTGGTAATAGATTAGATGGATTAATCACAGCTAAGTCCTAAGTTAGAAATTCTATAATTCCATACAAATAGTTTTGATTCGTCCATATTGTTTAGTAACTTTGTCAAAAAGTTATTAATATATGGACGAACAAAATTTTAAATTTAATTATGTATTCCAGGGACAAGATTGTACCCTATCAACTGGAGTCTATAAGATTACTATCCAGAATCATGTTTACATCGGTAGTGCAGCAATCTCTTTTAGAAAACGGTGGAGACAACACCAGTTAGACTTTATTAGAGATATACACCACTCTAGGTTCGCGCAGAACGCATTTAATAAATATGGCATTGCCACATTTGAGATAATGGAATTATGTCCTAGGGAACTATGCATAGAGAGGGAGCAATGGTGGATAGACACTTTGAAACCAGACCTGAATATTCAAAAGATTGCTGATAGTGCTTTAGGAGTCAAGAGGACTGAGGAAACTAAGCGGAAATGTAGAGAGGCTCACTTGGGAAAGAGGTTGTCTGAGGAAGCTATAGCTAAGAGAACAGCAAAGCAAGTTAAGACAATCTATCAATATGATTTAGATGGAAATCTAATCAAGGAATGGGATAGTGTTAAACAAGCTGGAGAAGCTCTTGGAATTAATAGACCTTCTATTAGTAACTGTTTAAAAGGTAGATACAAGTCTGCTGGGGGATTCATTTGGAGGTATTCTGTGGAAGAGGTTTCTCCTGTGAAGAAAACCAAGTCTATAGAACAATATGATTTGGATGGAAATTTAATTAAAGTATGGGACAGTATAAATTCTATTGAAAATGGGACTGATTACAAAAGGAAGACAATTTATGCTTGTGCAAATGGTCAAAATAGTACAGCGTATGGATATGTATGGAAGTATTGTAGATAATAAACTATGCTTAATGTCAGAATTATTACTATAATGCCTAAGAAACTTACTACTGAAGAATGGATTAATAAAGCTAGAATTAAACATGGAGATAAATATGATTATTCTAAATCTGTGTACACTGGAAGTAGAGATAGAATAATCATCACTTGTCCGAAACATGGCGACTTTACAGCTATATCCGGATTGCATATTTCTAGAGGGGATGGTTGTCCTGAGTGTGCTTCATTAGCTAAAAGTAGCAAGCTTTCATTATCTAATGAAGAATTTATTAACCGTTTACGTGACATGTTTGGGGATAATTATGATTACTCTAAAGTCAAATATAATGGCACTAGAGGGTATGTTACCATAGTATGTCCTAAACATGGTGAATTTAAGGCCCGTGTTGGCACTCTATCGAGAGGTGTAGGATGTCTGAAATGTAAAGAGGAAGAAAGACTTAAAAAGTTTAATGACCTTTACATAAAGAAATTTAAGGAGTACTACCCAGATTTAGATTATAGTAAAACTGTATATACTGGGTGGGATACTAGAATAGTTATAACATGCCCCAAACACGGTGACTTTGAAGTCCTTCCTAACCACTTTCTTAGGTATAAAGGGTGTCCAAAATGCTCTGCTGAAAGTCATGCAAAGTATATGCAGAAGTCCTTAGATGACTTTCTAAAGGATGCCAGACGCATTCATGGCACACGTTATGATTATTCTAGAGTAGAGTACAACGATAGTCATACAAAGGTCTGTATTGTATGCCCTGAACATGGTGAATTTTGGCAGACTCCAAATAGCCATATACAAGGTAGTGGCTGCCCTAGCTGCTCAAGTTCAAAGGGCGAAGAAGAGGTATGTAACATTTTGTTAAGTAATGGAATTAAATTTATAAGGGAATACACTATCCAAGTGCCTAATGAGATTAACACCTCTGGACACGCTTATATTGATTTTTACTTACCAGAATATAATACCTTTGTGGAATATAATGGCATTCAACATTATAATCCTAAAATGGCATTTGGCGGGTCTTTCAAATTTGAGCGACAACAAGCTCGTGACGAGTATGTTAGGCAATATTGTAAAGATAATAATATCAAATTAATAGAGATTCGTTATGATGAAGATGTGTGGGAAGTTTTGACCAGAGAACTTCTTGATAATCAAACAACAAACGAAGAATGCAAATAAGTATTGACCAACTCATGAATGGTAAGGCAACAAGAATTAAAGAGAGAGCATATTTTCCAACTGAAGCTTATGTAGAGCCTTTCTTGGAAACTATGTCTAAATTTACTTCTGATTTCAGGGTACAAGTTAAACTCCCTGACCAAATCACCAGAACTATTACTGGTGAATATAACACAGATGATGTAACTTATAACAGAGTTCTTATTGAAGCTGTGTTGCCAGATGAATACGCATGGGATAACCATGATGAAGTTATTGGTTTCTTATATGGATTAGATGTCCGTAAGCCAATATGTAAGATGTATAGAGGTGGTCTTAATAGGGCGTGTACCAATTTATGTGTATTTGACCCTTCGTTCATCAATATACAGGAATTAGAGCCTGAGAAGGCTATAAACTATAAACCAGTTAAGAATCTGATGGAACAAACATCTGATTTGAAACTATGGTTGAAAACTCTCCACGATACAGAGTGGGAGAGAACAGTTCCAACTATCGAGTCTAATTTAGGTAAGTGGATGCGTAATGCAATTTCACAATCTTGTGACTTAGGCTATGGTAAGGTTAAGTTAGGAACTAAAGAAGTCATTGACGCTTATAAATCATTGTTTGTGGACACTAAGTCCAAGTATTATGTTAAGGAAGATGAAGATGTCAATATGTTTAAGGTTTATAATGCATTTACTGAGCTAATCAGCAATGATGGTGGTAAAGATATCATCAATAAGGCAGAGAAGACCTTATTACTACGTACAATCTTAGACTTTTAATTAATTAATGCTAGTAGTAAAACGAAACAAGACAGTACAGCCCTTTGACTGGGGTAAGATTGACTTAGCAATTACTAAAGCATTCCATGCTGTTAATGAACCTATTGACATGGATATTCTTAGTGATGTAAAAGATGAATTATACTTTAACAACATTATCTCTGTAGAAGAGATTCAAGACCAAATAGAGAAGGCTCTTATGGCTTGTGATTATTATAATGTTGCTAAAGCATTTATCTTATATAGGCAGAAACAAGCTGAACTTAGAACCTTAACAAGCAAGAAACAGTTTATTAAGGACTATGCTAAGGCTAGTAATGCCGCCACAGGTAGTAAATATGATTCTAACGCTAATGTTACTGAAAAGAACATTGTAACTCTTAATGGTGAACTCTTCAAGGGTGATATTATTAAGGTGAATCGCACTATACTTACCGATAAGATTAGAGAAATGTATGGCGAGGATTTAGCTAAGGAGTATATCCAGATGCTAGAATCACACGTATTATATAAACATGATGAGACAAGTATTATGCCATATTGTGTGGCAATTACTATGTATCCATTCTTGTTAGAAGGTTTACAGCCTATTGGAGGTTTATCTGCTAAACCTAAGAACTTAGACTCATTCTGTGGAATGTTTGTGAATCTAGTATTTGCAATTAGTTCACAGTTTGCTGGTGCAGTAGCTACTGGTGAATTTCTAATGTACTTTGATTACTTTGCTCGTAAGGAGTGGGGTGATGACTACTGGAAACGTCCAGAAGAGATGGTTGATAAACATAGAAACATTGATAAGACTCTTGAGCAGAAGTTCCAGCAGATTGTATATTCAATCAATCAGCCTGCTGCTGCTCGTAACTTCCAATCAGTATTCTGGAATATCAGTTACTTTGACAAGTATTACTTTGAAGGTTTATTCGGAGAGTTTGTATTCCCTGACGGAAGTAAACCTCAATGGGATTCATTGAACTGGCTGCAGAAGAAGTTCATGTCGTGGTTTAACGAGGAGAGGACTAAGTGCATATTAACGTTCCCTGTGAATTTCGCAGCTTGATAGAGTAATCTATCTCGAACAACTCCTCTAATTGCTGGGACATCTTAACATTAATTAATGGTAGAAAGTTAGGAAATGTAAGTAAATTACATTATCTTTGCACTAGATAATTAGTATTAAGACAATCAGCAGCTAAGCATTATGGAAGAAATTTGGAAAGAAATCCCTAACTATGAAGGGTACTTTGAAGTAAGTACTTTAGGTAACTTTAGAAGTAAAGATAGAATTATCAAGTATAAGCAATCTGGAACTCGTAATTATCCTGGCAAATCACTTAAAGTAGAGGTTATGCAAGATGGTTACAGTAGGATTGTGTTAATGAAAGAAGGTGTTAAGAAAAGATATATGTGTCATAGGCTTGTAGCTGAGACGTACATACCAAATCCTGACAACAAACCTTACGTTAATCATATAGATGGCAATCGTTCTAATAACTGTGTAGAGAACCTAGAATGGTGCACACAGTCAGAGAATGAAAGACACTCTGTAGATGTACTTGGTAAGTCTATGAAGGGGAAGACTGCTCCAAAGGCAGTCAGATGTATAGAGAATGATACTATATATAAATCTATGAGTGAAGCAGTACGCCTTATAGGTAAGCCATCTTGTGTGGAAGGGTTACATAAAGCTATCAATGCTAATAGGTTGTATCATGGATATACATTTGAGTTCTGTAATGAAAGTTCAACGACTATCTCGAAAGAGAGTACACTGTAAGCTATTGACAGTGGAAATGGGGAGAATCCTAATAGGATTGTGATATAGTCTGACCTGTATGGTGACATACAGCAGTTCATAAGAGAACGCATATAGTGTAGCGAACTATATGGAACATATGTGGGAAACTGTTGCGTTACTTACTGATGGTGAGGATATTCGTGACAAAGAATGGGCTGACTTCACTGCTGAAATGTATAGTAAGGGACATTCGTTCTTTACCTATACTTCTGATAGTGCAGACTCATTATCATCATGTTGTAGGTTGAGGAATGAGGTTAGTGATAACCAATTCTCATATTCATTAGGCGCAGGTGGTATTGCTACTGGTAGTAAGTCAGTAATGACTTTAAATATCAATAGGTTAGTACAGGATGCAGTTAATAAGGGATATGATATGATTGATTATCTGCGTTCCCAGGTTCAAAAGGTTCATAAATTCCAAACAGCATATAATGAATTGCTAAAGGATTATCTAAAGGATGGTCTACTAACAGTTTATACTGCTGGATTTATTAATCTGAAGAAGCAATACCTAACTGTAGGTGTTAATGGTGTTATTGAAGCTGCCGAGTTCTTAGGAATTGAGGTGAGTGACAATGATACCTACAGAGAGTTTATGCAATCCATTCTAAAGACCATCAGTGATGAGAATAGGAAGGCTAAGACCAAAGAACTTATGTTTAATACTGAATTTGTGCCTAAAACTTGTGGGCACGTTAAACCCAACCTAATTGACTTGGAACCACTACGTGAGAATCGTAGGCAACAAGGGGCAAGCGTAATGGTAGCCTGAACGACTAAACGGATGGGACTCTCAACAATGAGAGTGTGTGATAGTCTGCACTACATAGTGATATGTAGAGGAAATCTGAAGTGATTTCCCACCTAATACATTTGTTTTACTGGTGGAAATTGTGTATCTTTGTACATAACTTTAATTAAAACGAGTACAAGTATGAAGAGAACTAATACACTAGAAGGAACTAAATGCACGGCTTGTGATGCTGATGCATTCGCAAGATTCAAAGGAATACCTTATTGTAAGAAACACTACATGCAGATGTACCATAAAGGTAAGATTACCAAAAGGACAATCTATGATCCCAACGAGTACATACTACATGATGATTACGCTGAGTGTATTACCTATGACAAAGAGGGTAATGAGACAGCTAGAATCAAGGTTGATTTAGATAAGGTGGAAGAGCTAAAGCAGTTTAAGATTTACATCCGCAAACAGGGTGGAGATACTTGGTATGCTGCAATTAGTATAAATGGTAAGAAGGTATTGCTTCATAGATACTTAATGGGAATGCATGAAGAGGAGTATTCAATTAAGAAAGTTGTAGACCATATTAATGGTGATAAACTTGATGATAGAGTACAGAATCTCAGAGTGTGTGAACATAAGGACAATATGAAGAACATTCGTAAGGGTAACAAGGTAATCGGAGTTTCTCAGCTCAAGAACGGTAAGTGGGGCAGCGAGAATTATGCATAACTATAAAGGAATGCATCTAGGTTACTTTGATACTGAACAGGAAGCTGTTATAGCTCGTCTTACTAAAGAATTTGAATTGTGTGGTGATTACGGTCCTAACAAGGACTTATATCATTTATTAGGTCACTGCTCCAAAGCTAGGGAGTAGGCGTAACAGAAGGGCTGAGAATCTAGGAGTTAAGCACGCTAACTGGGATAGGAAAGATGGATACTTTGTACCTAGAGATTGCTATAATAGCTATTTCTATGCAGTAGAGGACACATCTTTAACTATCTTTGATAAGTTCAAACTTCATGGAAAAGAGTATGTTAAATACTTGGACGGAGGTAGTGCACTGCATATGAACTTGGAAGAACACCTTACTAAAGACCAGTATAGAAACCTACTAAAGGTTGCAGCTGTCAATGGTACTAATTACTTTACCTTTAATATTCCAAATACTATCTGTAATGATTGTGGACACATTGATAAGAGATACTTGCATGAGTGTCCTAAGTGTGGAAGCAAGAATATAGACTATGCTACCAGGATTATTGGGTATCTAAAGAGAATTAGCAACTTTAGTGAAGCTAGACAAAAAGAAGCTAGTAAACGTTATTACTATAAACAATAAAAATTATGGTTCTATTTCAAATCATATTTATTGCTATCCTGCTCCTAGAAATAGGGGTAGGGCTGGCAGTAAAGTACAACTACAATGGTCTCCAAGATAAGCTAGTGTCCCTATTTATGAGAATAAATATTGAGGACTATATTAGGTATCAGTTTCCAGATAGGTGGGTATTACAGATGGTATTCTTACTAATCTTGTTCTTACTGTGCATCTGATGCTGAAGTATGTTAATTATGATATAGTCTTCCAGGAGATACCAAATGAAACTACACTTGCTATTAATATCTCAAACTGTCCTTGCCATTGTAAGGGCTGCCATAGTTCTTACTTGGCAGAAGATATTGGAGAACCTTTAACCGAAAGGGTATTAGAGAAGCTTATTAGAGAGAACAAGGGAATTACTTGTATCTCTTTCATGGGTGGAGATTCGGACCCAGAGGAAATAAATAGGCTAGCACAGCATATATGGTATTGCTATGGTGGAGAGGGGCTCCTAGTAGCTTGGTATAGTGGTAGGCAAGAACTATCTAAGGATGTTGATATTAAGAACTTCAACTTTATAAAGTTAGGTCCTTATATTGAAGAATTAGGTGGTCTGAAGAGTCCTACAACTAACCAGAGAATGTATGAGGTTAAGATGTGCAGGGAGTTAGATGAAGATGGTAATCCTGTATATGGACTAGAAGACATAACAAGTTCGTTCTGGAAATGAATGCCAAATTACCCTTTAGTGGGCACTCGCTGAGGAAGGTAAGAGAACCAAGTAGACCCCGTATTACCTTAGCAGAGGAGCAAATAAAGGCTCTTGAAAGGATGAAAGACTTTCTAAATACAGAGGAGCCAGTACTAGTATTACAAGGTTATGCTGGTACTGGTAAAACCTCTATCCTTAATGAATATATACAATTCCTAAGGTCTACTAGGGAGGACTTCATATTGTGTGCCCCTACACATAAAGCTAAGTTAGTAGTAGAAGAGGTAACTGGTGAAGATGCAATGACTGTCCATAAACTGTTATCTCTCGCTCCTAATATAGAGATATTTGAATTAGACTACAAAGATTTAAAATTCCAGTGTAATGGGTTTGGTGAAATACCTGATAATGGTATTGTTATTATAGATGAAGCATCTATGATTAATGACGAAATATACAAGTTACTACTTGATATGTGTAATCAATATGGAACTAAGTTGCTATTCATTGGAGATAAGGCTCAAATACAGCCTGTGTGTAGTAAGAGTACAAGTTTAGTATTTAATTGTCCGAACATTATTACATTAACTCAAATTCATAGACAAGCTGATACTAATGGTCTGTTACCATTATTATCAAGACTGAGAGAAAGACCCCTGAAGCGATTTGAACCTATTGAAGCTCCAGAAGGGTCTTTAATTATATGTGACCAAGCCAAAGACTTTATGGTCAGAAGTGCTGGCTTCTTTAAGCAAGCTATTAAGAAGCAGGACGTTAACGAAGTGAAGCTTATAGCATATACTAATGCTAGAGTACAAGGATTCAATCAATGTATGAGGAAGCTGCTTTGGGAGGATAATGTAGCCAATGAGTATAATCAGTTCGAGTTTTTGACTGGTTATGAGAACTTTGAGTATAATGGTACTCAGTTTTACAATTCTTTGGACTATATAATAGTAGATACTCCTAAGAGGGTAGAAAGACATATTCCACATTTCATGAAGATGCCTGGGTATGAGCTTGAACTATACGATACAGTGTATAAGAAGTTATTAACTGTATTTATATTAGAAAGAGACATCAATAAAGACTATATAGATAGCCTTGCTGCTACAATAGAGAATTTTAGAATATCTGCTATTGAAGCTAAAAGGAACGGCAACCGAACTAGGTCCACATTCTTATGGAAGAAGTACTTTGAAATGATAAAGAGCTTTGCAACTCCTAAAGATATAATGTGGGACAACCGAGTTATTAAAAAGAAAACGTTCGATTATGGGTATGCGTCAACCATTCATAAGATTCAAGGAAGCTCTCTTGGAACAGTGTTCATTGATATGGCAAACGTTCTTGTTTGTAAGAATGTTGACGAGATTAGACAGATGCAATATGTATCATTGTCAAGAACTAAAACAGATGCTTATATATTGGTTTAATCCGACTAGACATGACTGTAAAAATAGTTTATAGTGAAACTTGCTTACCTTTGAAGAATAAGGTAGTAGCTTATATCTGGGAGAAATTTCCTAAGATAGAAGTTGAAACTTACGATGAACTACACTATAAAGATAAGAAGAAGGCTATTATGATTAAAGCATCATGTGGCACTAGATTAGTTCCTTTCGTTGCTGTCTATGATAACAACAAAGAACTAGTTAAAGCTTTTTATTCAGAGGTGGGAGATTGTACAGCGGATAATATTATTAAATATTTGAATGAGGTTCAGTGAAGCAATAATGTGGGGAGATAGCTTTATACAAGCCACTCTCAAACATAGAGAAGCAAGCCTTAAAGACTTTGTGAAAGTAGGGGGAAGCCCCAAACTTCACAGAGCTATAAAGGATTCTAAAGTTGGCTACATTAAGATTACTAAAGTCTCTAGCAATGGAGGGTATTTATCCACAGGTGAGTCTGAGGAAGGCATTACCGCTGCATTTGGAGAGGGTCTTAGTCTTTACATAGCTGACGTAGAACAGTGGTATAGAACATCTGTAATCCAGAAGATTTACTGGGATAAAGGTGAGTTCACCACTTTAAATTCAAGATACAAGTTTGAGTTTACAGAGATTGATTATCGTCCTATTCTTGAAGAAATGAAGAATGAAAGTACAAGTAATAAATAAATCTCAATGGGAGCTTCCCAAGTATGAAACCTTATTCTCTGCTGGCATGGATGTCAGAGGAGATTTCAGCAGAATTAAGTTAGTAGATGGTAAACCAGAGAAGTTCTTCTTTGATGCTGACGTTGTTGGTATTGGTCTAATGGAAGACCCTAACAGCAAAGGTGTAGTAGATAAGGAAGGCAACTACACTGGTGAGAAGTTACCAACCATTCAAGTAGCTAAGACTATTGAAATCAAACCTGGAGGTAGATGTTTAATTCCTACTGGTCTATTTGTAGCTATTCCGCAAGGATATGAGCTACAATGTAGAATGAGAAGTGGATTAGCATTAAAGATGGGACTCACTCTTACTAATGGAATCGGTACTATTGATGCTGATTATAGAGGTGAGATAGGTATCATCCTAACCAATACATCTAATGTTCCTGTTCGTATTAATGATGGTGAGAGACTAATGCAATTAGTTCTTGCTAAACATGAAGTGGCTGAATGGGAAGAAGTAGAAGTACTTCCAGAAACAGATAGAGGTGAAGGTGGATTTGGACATACTGGTAAGTAATGGGAGCAATAGACCCTATCATAGGTTATAGTCAGAAGATTACAGAGCTTACATCAAAGATTAAGCAATGTGATGATGACGTAGAGGATGCTTATGCTGTAATAGAGAATCTAAAGCAGCATAAAGCCGACTTAATCAAGGAAAGAGATACTATTATTACTGTTCTTAAAGAGTTCTTGTCTCAACCAATATCTATGGCTGAGTTGGACGATGATATGTAAAGATGGCTAGTATAAAAGACTATTCACTAAAGCTCACCCTCACGGTACCAGCGAGTTACATACTTAAAGATAGTAGCAGTAAAGTAACAGAATACTTTAAGGAGGTTATGGAGCAGGGAGACACAGAGAAAATGTGTCTACTACTAGTAGAATCAATCAGCATGGATTGCTTGATGGATGCTCTATGCTTGGAGGGTGGTTCAGATTGTGACAGTAGTTTGATATATAATGATACCTCGGTTAAGAGTATCAAAACACCGTTTTATTAATGGATACATTAGTTAGTAAAGACAATAAGGGTAAAATCAGAGTTGTTGAGATTGACTATGAATGGGATGATTCAAGAAGAGGCTTTGTAATAAGAAGACGTACTTACCAATATGCTGGTAAGGTATCAGTTCAGCCAGAAATCTGGATATTTACAGGTAAGGCTAAAAGAACTGTTACTGAGCAGGTAAAGTTGGAGTATGCTTCCCATTTAAAGAAGTATCAAGATAAAGGATATAAGCTATTACCATCTAACATTAGCATTGATGATAGTAAGGCAGTAGCTGATTTCGTCCAAGAACAAATGGGCGAAGGTGTTTCTGATTCTAACGGATTTAAGAAGCACATGTTAGCTAAACAAGCTGACAAGGTTGCAACCAGTGTGTTCGATAAGATTAAATACTGGTGGGGAAGTAGAAAGATAGATGGAGTTAGATGCTCTTTCTATTGGAAAGACGGTGAAATTAGAACTGCTTCCAGGGGTGGTGGAGACTATGATGCTTCCACTTCCTTTATGAGGCACAATCCTAAACTTATTCAATTCTTTGAAGACCATCCAGACATTGTATTGGATGGGGAACTATATGAACATGGTAAATCATTGCAGCAGATTAGTGGCGCAGCAAGGTTGGAGAAAGACACTGCTGGAATGGATTGGTTAGAATATTACATCTATGATGTAATGGACAGCACTAAGACATTTGAGGAGAGGTTAGATGTTCTCCATGATATTGCTAATGAGTTGGGCTTAGGCTTTGACCCAGAAAGGCAATGGGCTGAAGGGGACTTAAAGTTCCAAATGGTTCCACAAGAGAAGGTTGTTGGTTGGGCAAACATACAGAAGCTACATGATAAGTACGTGGGCGAAGGCTTTGAGGGAATAGTTATTCGTGACCCATCTAAGGTGTATAACTTTGGTGGTAGAACTAATGCTATGATTAAGGTAAAGATGTATAAAGATGCTGAGTTTGAGATTGTTGGTTATGAGGATGGCTTAAGACCAGAGGACATGGTATTTGTATGCCAAACTGAACTTGGCGCTAAGTTTGAAGCTAAACCAATGGGTCCTCGTGAATTAAAATGGGAATACCTTGACAGAATGGATGAAATCATTGGTAAGATGGCTACTGTAAAATATTTCTATCTTAGTGATGAAGGTTGTCCTTTGCAGCCAGTTCTAAAATGTATTAGGGACTATGAGTAATTACAAAGTACCATATCGTTATGATGTGCATTGGGGTTTCATTGATAATCAGATTGAGCTTAATCCAGAGGATTATCTTGATTATGATGATGAATGTGAACTTAATGATGCAGTTTATGATACAATATGGGATAGTTTTAGTGTCGGAGACTTAGATATAGACCAGGCAGAAATGGATTTTAGTCTGCCTCAAGAATTTATTGACGAGTGGAAGAGACTTAAAGGCTATGAAATATAATATTCCTAGTAAGGTTAGAATAGCTAATCACTGGTATAAAGTAATACTATGTGATTTTATAGATAATGGTGACACATTTGGTTCTCATTGCAATCTAAGGCTGGAAATCAAGGTGGCAGAATGTATGAAAAATGATGACGGGGAGACTATCTACCTGACTGAAGAGCAGATTAAGAACTCTTTCTGGCATGAAATGTTCCATGCATTCAACTATTACTATAATAACAAGCAAGATGAGTCATTAGCTCAAACATTCGCCAACTTTATGCGTGAATACGAACTTACAAGAGAATGAATTATATTGTAGTTTTTAGGAGGAGAGGGATTTTAATGTCCCTCTTCTTTGCTTACAGAGACGAGTCAGATATAGTCTTTAAGGATGATACTCTGATTCGTAACGAAGATGATGTTATTAAAGCGATGGATGAGTATTTCTCTCCCGATGAGGGAACGTATGTAATAAGGGAAACCTTTTTAGATTCAGAAGCATTTAGGGAGGATAATCAAGCTATCACTGAACATTTAAGAAAGTTCTTACATTGAAAAAAGTAACATTCCTTAAATTGTTAAACCTTATATCGAATGTAGGTAAGGATACAGAGAAGTTAGAAGAACTTGGTATTGATGTATGCGAAAGTACATTAGTCAATGGTATGTGTGAATTGTTCGATGCTGTTATGGAAGATGCTTATGGTCAAGAAGGACTTGAATGGGTTCAATGGTGGGTATACGAGAAATCTCGCAACCCAGAACTCAAAGCATTTGAGACTGATGAGTATGGCAACGATGTTGAAATAATTCGCAATGTTGATGAACTATATGAATATCTTGAGGAACATTATAGCTGAGACTACATTCAGCAAAACCTAATAAAGTTTCACTTATAAAACTTAAAGCAACAATGGAATTAACACAATTTGATTTTGGAAAGGCATTGTCCTTTCTAAAGAGTGGTCTAAAAGTGACTAATCCGAGAGGTAATGTCCTCTTTATGGAGGATGGTAAGGTATATTGTATTCCTAAATCTCAATACCCTAAAGGTAAGAGAGAGGAAGTGAAACTTTACTGGGATGCTATTCTTCGTGAAGATTGGAGGCTATTTCAAGAATAGTCCTGCTATCTATAGATTACCTAATACAAAGATTATTAAGTATGGGTTTTCTAAACTGCTTTAAATGCAATTAACTCAATCACCAAAATTTAACAGAAATTATGCTGCGAAGATTGTAGAGATTAAGGATTTTATTAAACATCCTAATCCAAAGTGTGAGAGATTAAAATGTTGTACAATTGATGGCTATTCTATTGCTGTAAGTATTGATACCAATCCCGGTACATATATTTACTTCCCTATAGAATGTGCTATTGATGATAAATTCTTATCTGCCAATAACCTTTTTAGGGACAAGAATAAGAATGTCAATAAAGAACAATCTGGATTCTTTGAAGATAATTGTAGAGTGAAGATTATCAAGCTACAAGGTTATCCTTCTGAAGGATTTATTACTCCTATTACATACCTATACAACTGGCTTACTTTAATTGGTAAGAAGAGTGAGATAGTACATAAGGTTGCTCCAGGTACTGAGTTTGACTCTGTAGATGGAGAAATCATATGTAGGAAATATGTTCCCAAAGTTGCTTATACTCTTGGTCAGCCCAGAGAGGGAGGTAAGATAAAGAGAAACCTAAAGAAAGTAAAGAAAGTAATTGATACTCAATTTAGGTTTCATTATGATACTACGCTCATTAAGAAGTGTCCATCAGCTGTTCATCCTAACGATATTATAAGCATTACTGCTAAGGTTCATGGAACCTCTGGTATATCTGCTTATGTATTGTGTGAAAGACCTAAGAAATGGTATGAGAAAGTATTCGAGTTCCTAACTCGTAAAGAGATAGATGATACTCGATATGATTATCTATGGTCTTCTCGTTCAGTAGTTAAGAATCCATACTACAATGGAACTACTAACGGTGGTTTCTATGGAGTAGACGTGTGGAAGTATGCAGATGATGTTGTCAGACCTCATCTACAGAAAGGTATGACTGCTTACTACGAGATAGTAGGCTTCCTACCCAATGGTGGGGCAATCCAGAAATTGGGCGGTAAAGCATTTGACTACGGATTTGAACCTCCTAAAGGTGAATATAAGTATGGTGAGAACTTTGGAGTACAAATCTATCGTTTGACCTATACTAATCCTGATGGACGTGTATATGAGTTTAGTGCACGCCAAGTACAACAATGGTGTGTTAAAGAAGGCTTAAAGCCTGTAGAGGAATATTACTATGGCTATGCTAAGGATTTATATCCTGACCTTTCCGTTTCAGAGCATTGGAATGAGAACTTCCTACAGAGGTTAGCTAGTGATAAGAATTTCTTCATGGAGTGTGAATCTCCAACTTGTAATAACAAAGTTCCTCATGAGGGAATTGTTATTAAGATTGAGAACTCTCTATCCGAAGCTTATAAGCTGAAGTGTATTAAATTCTTGGAAGGAGAATCTAAATCACTGGATAAGGGTGAAGTGGACATTGAAACTGAATCATAAAGTGAAATTTAAGCTTGAATATGTAATGGAAGTGGATGATTTGGAATTGCTAGAGTTGGTCAATGACTATCAAAGGCGTTCTGATGAACCCACTTTCAATACATTAGACGATATTCCAGAGGCTCTAATGATAGATGCCTTAGATGAAGCTAATTACATAGAGGACGAGATTAATGATTATATGATGGTAGAAGACATCAGTATTTCTAAACTTGCTAAATAATGAAGAGGTTTCTAATACACGTTAGCACATATTGGTGCGGTATGGATAACACTTTCAGAGCAGAAGCTGAGAGTGAACTTGAGTTAGATGAAATAGCCGACCAGTTAGCTTATGATAACTTTCAGTCCTATGGATGTGAGGCTGATATAGCAGAAGAGGAAGGCTATGACCCAGATGAAATGGAAGATTCAGACTGGGATAAGTTGTGGGAGACAGTAGATGAATCTCAGTACTATAATTTCACTATTGAAGAATTTGAAGGTGACGACGAAGAGTGGGAAGAGTATGGAGGAGAAATCTATGGAAAGGAAGAATAATGGATGACTTCAAATTCTATGAAGTAGGCGGTAAGATACGTGATGAACTCTTAGGTCTTACTAACAAGGATGTTGACTATGTAGCTGTGCCTACAGAGGCAGTATACAGTAAAATTCATCCATGTGAAGCTCAGCTTAGTCCAGCTCAACTAATGTTCAAAGCATTAAAGAGCTACTTAGAAGAGCAGAAGTTTGAAATCTTCTTAGTAACTCCAGAGTGCTATACCATACGTGCTAAGTTCCCAGAGGGATATAAGTATCAAGGTGTAGCAGACTTTGTAATGGCTAGGAAGGAAGTAGGATATGTTCCAGGTACTAGAACTCCCATAGTAGAACCAGGTAATCTGTATGATGATTTATCTCGTAGAGATTTTACTGTTAATGCTATGGCTAAAGACCCCGATACTGGGGAGATTATAGACTACTTTGGTGGTATGGAGGATTTAAAATCTAAAATACTTAGAACTCCTCTTGATACCTATGTAACTTTGGACGATGACCCATTACGTATTCTGAGAGGGATTAGGTTTTCTATTACTAAGAACTTTGGTTTTAGTAACAGTCTATTTGATGCTATATACAACTACGACTACGAAAGTAAGATGTCAGTGGTGTCTGAGGAGAGAATCAGAGAGGAGTTAGTGAAGTGCTTTAAACATGATACTAGTAGAACTCTATTTGCTTTATGTATTGTGTACAAATCACTGGGAGATTATATCTTTACTCATACTAATCTGTGGCTTAAGCCAACTAATGAGAAATAATGGAAACAAGACAGTTAATAATCTGTAGAGGTATCCAAGGCTCAGGTAAATCTACTTGGGCTAAGCAATGGTGTCATGAAGACCCAGAACATAGGATTAGATTCAATAACGATGATATTCGTAATATGTTAGGTGACTATTGGGTTCCTAACAGAGAGAAGGTTGTTACTGCAACATATAACACTGTACTAGCTTATGGTATGGAGAAAGGTTATAATATTGTAGTTGATAACATGAACCTCAACCCTAAGACTTGTGCTGAGTTAGAGAAGATGGTTAAGGACTTTAACGAGAATTATACCTATGATTGGAAGTATGAGGTTGAATACAAAGACTTCTTCATTCCAGTTGAGGAGTGTATTCGTCGTGATGCTATGAGACCCAATCCAATAGGGGAGAAAGTTATTAAAGCAACTTGGAGAAGGTATCGTGACTTTATTATCCAGGAAGATATTAAGAGTATGTTAAAGAGAGCACCTAAGCATGTAGATGGTGGACGTCCTGTCATATTAGTAGACATGGATGCTACATTATGTCTAAATACTACTGGCAGACCTTACTTCGGAGAAGGTGCAGCTGAGGGTATGCTGGATGATATAGCTATCGAAGGTACTTGTATGCTTGTCAGACGTATGTATGAGAAGTGTAAGGTATTCATTGTTACTGGTAGAGAAGGTACTCCAGAAATCATAGCTGCTACTAAGAAGTGGTTAGCTAAGCATGATGTTGTTGTCGATGAGTTATTCTTCCGACCAGTTAAGGATTATAGTCCTGGGGCTGATTGTAAGAAGAAAATCTATGAGGACAATATCAAAGGTAAGTACAATGTTCAATTCGTTCTTGAGGATAACTATAAGTGTGTCAAGATGTGGAGAGAACAAGGCTTAGTATGCTTGCAACCTAATGAAGGAAAGTTCTAATGGCAATATTAGTAGGACAGCTAATTGAAATACTGAAACAATTCAACCCTGATAGAGAAGTGGTAATACACACTCTTAAAGGGGAGAATGTTGACGTTAATGGGTACTTTGTACAGAAAGATATAAATGATACCAATTTTTACTTAACAGACTTAGACGTAATTCCACGTGACTGATTTGGATAAGAGGTTCTTAACTAATACTGATGAAACTGGTAGATTTATTGTTAAATCTCTGGTTACTGGCAAGAAGTATTATGTTGAACCAATAGGCAACGGACACCCTGCTGATTGGGGTGATATTAACCCTGCTACTAAGAAGGTAGAGGGAGATTATGGTCAGAAATATACTGGCTGTGTATCTGAGAAGGAATCATTAATAACTCCTGAGAATGGTTTCAAACTTATTGAAACTCTTGAAGCTGGTATGAGTCCGCTTAGTGTAGTATATCAAAGAGATTTGGAATATGAGAAACTAATGAACAAATCAAATGAAATTCAAGGGTGATATTATCATAACAGACCCATGTTATATAATTAAAGATAACTCTGACGATTGGAATAAGTGTGGTTGGGGTGAGAATATGGGAATATTAGGTTTTACAACCTATATCTCTGAATATACTCTTTGTGGAGATTGGAGTTGTTCTACTTGGTCTACACCCCGTAAGGATGTGGAAGCACAGTTGGAGGAGCTTAATACTTTAGGAAGAGCAAGATGGGAACTTATGAAGCAGTATGGAGAAGACTCAGTTCAAGCTAAAATCTACGATGATAAGATAGCTGACGCGTCTTTAAACATCAAGAAAATTGGACACTTCTGTGCTGATGCTGGTATGGTGGCTGTGTTCCTATTGGACGAAGTATTGAAATATAACCCCGACTTCGATTATCATATTAACAGAGAGTGGACTACTACACTAATCAAAGACTTTGATGGTGAAGTGAACTACTATGTTGATAGTGGAGATGATGCTCGCATCATCGGAGTAGGTAATATTAACTTCTTTACTTCGTAGGTTGGAATATGACAGAGCGAGAATTTCACTTAGCCAGAAAGCCATTCTATATTGATACCGATACTTTATTGGTAAAATTCCCTACCCAGAAACACATGGATGTATCTCATGCTAAGTGGCTTAGCGAGATTGGCTACCCATTCTCACATACCATTAGGGGATACTATATGAAGACTGACAATGACGAGTATCTTATGTTATACTGGAATGATTATGAAATTCCCAATGTTGTAACTGCACTCTTTACTTACCTATTTGAATACTTTCCAACTGTCAAATGGATAGGTTTAGGATGCCACAAGGGCAAGGTAGGGGAAATATGGAAACCTAAGTTAGTAATAACCAAACCAGATTATTAAACTGATATAATGTATAAATTCAATGGAGGAAATGGCGCTGTAGTCTGTGATGGATGTAGTGTCATTATGGAACAGAATATTCCATTTGATAAGTATCGTAAGGAGCATAGTGGTTATGACTTCTGCGAGCAATGCCTAAGTAATCTTACTATAGTGGATAACTTTGATATGATTGAGAATATCTTGGAATTTAATAACCAAGATGAGTTCTACTTTCTACAGATTATCCAACGTAAGAAAGATGGCAATGTAACTCAAATTGGAAACAATGGTTATAGAACTATCAAGACTTACTATATCTTTAGTAAAGACCAGTTCTTAACCAAGAAAGAGAAGATTAAAGAACTATGCCTCAAGAATAATGCCAGAGCATATATCCATCTTAATAGAAGGAATGCTCAAGAAGTAGCATTGGCTTCAATCCAGCAATATGCCAAATTAGTCTCAGAAGGTAACTCATATCAGGGTTATAGAGTATGGGATAGTGCGTGTGGTGGAAATAGAGCTAGAGGCTATAAACCATTGTGGGTAGTTGATGTAGACTCCAAAGACCCAGAATATTTAAAGACAGTTATTGAACTAGTCAATGAATGTAGGGGTGCTGAGGAGAATAAGGTAAGGTATCAAATTCCTACACTACATGGTTATCATCTAATAACTATTGGATTCGATGTTCAGCAGTTTAACCAAAAGCTAGCTATTAAGAACATGGACCCGATTGATATTCAGAAAGATAATCCAACTCTGTTGTATTATGCAACTGTTTAAGGCTTAGAAATAAGTACTGTATTAGATTACTCGTTAGGATTTATAAAAGCAAAACACAATGAGTAATTTACCATTAGGAGCAGAGAATGACCCCTTCGCTCCGTATAACGTTCAAGAAGAGACGTTTAAATTCGACTTAGGTGTTAAAGGTATAGCATGGTATGAATACTATGGCTATTTAGACATTGATGAAGCTAGAGAGGCTATTAAACAGCGTCTTATTGCAGCTTTATCACAGCTTGGAGATATTGATATTAATGATGTAGACATAGCTATATATTAATGATATATTTAGTAACCAAGCAACAGTCTCTCTGGGCATCTGATAGATATAAAGTCATCAGTGCCGAGGAGGCTTTAGAATTATTAGCACCTCTCAATGTAGTAGAGCTGGATACTGAAACTATGGGTTTAGACCCATATACTAAGGAACTATTAACTGTTCAACTTGGTTGTGCAGACTTTCAAGTAGTTATTGATTGTACATCTGTGGACATACACCTATTTAAGGGGTATATGGAGAACCCTCAAAGGATATTCTTAGGTTGGAATATTAAGTTTGACTTGAAATTCCTATATCATCAAAGAATCATTCCTATGAGAGTATATGATGGTTATTTAGCCGAGAAGTTACTTTGGCTAGGTTATCCAGCAGGCATGCATGAGATGAGCTTGAAGGCTGCTAGTATCAATTATCTAGGAGTAGATATGGATAAGTCTGTACGAGGTAAGATTATACAGACTGGATTAACGGAAGATGTTATTGTATATGCTGCTGGTGATGTCTCTTATCTGGGTAAGATTAGAGATAAGCAACTTGAACAACTCGAAGCTAAAGGCTTATTAAAGGCTATTGACTTTGAGAATGAGTTTGTTAAGTGTTTAGCATATATAGAATATTGTGGGGCTAAGTTAGACGTAGGTAAGTGGAGAATTAAAATGACTACCGACCTTAATAACCTTGAGAGATATGAAGCAGAGCTAAATGATTGGGTAGAGCGTTATTGCCATGAATATGGTGATAAGGGTTATACTATCAATCAAGTTATCCACATTGATAAATGGTATAAGATAGAGGATGCACTCAAAGAAGAGAGAGCTAAATTACCTCTTAATGCTGTTAGAGCACCAGAGTTTGATTCTACTGGAGCGAGTCATGACAGTGAAGCTTATGTCATTAAGCAAACTGGTAACTATTGTTCTGTGAATATGCAAGGTGATTTGTTCAGTGGGTTTGACACTAAACCAAGATGTCATATAAACTGGACTAGTTCCCAACAAGTAATCCCATTGTTTGAAGAATTGGGATTGAATCTAAGAGTATTGGATAAGAAGACCAAACATTATAAAAAGTCTGTGGATATTAAAGTGGTAGAACCACAGGCATCTAAGAGTCCTCTAATTCCAATCTATATAAAGTATAAGAAAGCTGCAATCATTGTTAATACCTTTGGTCAGAAGTTCTTAAACTTGATTAATCCTGTAACTGGTAGAATCCATGCCAATTTCAACCAGTTAGGAACTGATACTGGTAGGTTGAGTTCAACAGAACCTAATCTACAGAATCTACCACATGATGCTCAGACTAGAGCGTGCTTTGTTTCCGATACAGGTAATAAATGGATTTCAGCCGATTATAGTGGTCAAGAGTCATATTTAATGGCATCTATGGCTAACGATGAGGCTATGCTGGAAGAACTTACTAATGGTAGTGGTGACTTACATAGTCTAACCGCCAAGATGGTATTCCAACAAATCCCAAGGGATATGCCCCTAAAGGATATTAAGAAGAACTTTAAAGACCTAAGGCAGGAAGCTAAGGGTTATGAGTTCTGTTTCAATTATGGTGGTCAAGATAGTACCTTAATAAGGAATTATGGTCTTGATGCCAAGAGGGCTAAAGAAATCTATGAGAACTATATGTCAGGTTTTGCTGGCTTAAAGAGGTATCAGGATTTCAGAAGAGTAGATGTTATGCGCAAAGGTTATATCTTATTAAGTAAGATAACTGGTCATAAAGCATATATCTATGATTATGATGAACTTAAAAGACAAATGGATAAGCAGGAAGACCCTGAGTTCTGGGCATATTATAGAGAAATGAAGCAGGAGAATCCTGAGTGCGATACAGTACAAGGTGTCAGGCGGTTAGCCAGACGTAAAGCTGAGTCTGAGAAGCAATCTATTAATTACCCTATTCAAGCTGCTGGGGCACTAACATTCAAATTAGCGTCTATAAAGCTCTTTAATTGGCTCAGGAAGAATAATTTGCTGTTCATAGTTAAATATTGTATTCCAGTACATGATGAAATTAATCTTGAAGCTCCAGAAGAGATTTCACAAGAAGTTGCAGATATGTTAGTTAAGTGCATGGTAAGTGCAGGTAAACCATTCTGTACAAGGGCACACTTAGGTGCTGATGTAGAGGTTGGTGACCATTGGATTCATTAATATGGCTAAATATATAGACTTAAGTTCAGTAGTAGACGTAGAACCTGGAGTATGTGAGGTACTTCCCCTTATTGAAGATGACGACCTTCAATATGAATTTTGGCAGAGATTAGACGAAGAGTTCTTTAAAGACTTCCTTTGTAATCACTGTAACGAGAGTGACCTCAGTATGATGAAGGAAATTCTCGACGAGATAATAGAAGATTCTAAGGATGCAGACTGAGATTGAGAGAAAGTTCTTAACCACTAGCAGCTTGTTTAAAGAGCAGGCTGTTAGGGTTATGGATATACATCAAGGATACATAGGGACTACAAGTAAAGGAGAAGCTAGAGTATCTATAAGAGACGAGAAAGCATGGGTTATAGTCAAATCTAATGAAAGACTGTCAAGGTTGGAGTATGAAATTCCTATTCCTAAGAAGGATGCAGAAGAATTACTTAAAAGAACCTGTGGTAGGATTATTCATAAAACTCGTTATATCATTCCAGCAACATCTGGTATGTTGAAATGGGAAGTAGACGAGTTTCATGGAGAGGATGAAGGCTTAATAATTGCTGAGATAGAGTTACCATCAGAGGATACACAGTTTGATAAACCTCAATGGTTAGGTAAAGAAGTAACACAAGATACTACTTATTATAACTCTACACTCTCTAAGACATCCTGGAAAGCTATTCAGAAATCATATGCTGAGGCTAAGGCTTGGGATGATTGGAGAGATTCATTAGTAAAGAAATGAAGTATAGGAAGAAACCAGTTATCATTGAAGCTATACAGTTTGAAGATAATTCAGACCGTATTATAGAAATTCATGAGTTTATGGGAGGTGATACTATAAGAGTAAACTACGAAGATAAGGATAATCCTTATCTGAAGATTGAGACTCTTGAAGGTATAATGAAAGCCTCTGTTGGAGATTATATCATCAAAGGTGTGAACGGGGAGTTCTATCCTTGTAAGCCAGATATATTTGAGAAAACTTATGAGGAAGTTACTGAATGAAGCTAATCAAACCTAGTTTTGAAATTAAAGAACAGGAACCTGGATATGCAGGAATGCTCAAACATATTGAATGGGTAGGGCGCCACTGCTACAAGAGTTTAGACAAGATTACTGAAGAAAGTGCTCCTAAGTTTGTAGATATGCTTGTAAATCGTGGTCATACTGCGATGGTTGAACATGGTACAGTATATTTAAAGTATGATATTATCGAGCATGGTTCTATGAACCTTCCCAATAAGTATCATTTCAACAAGTATTCTGTAGTGACTGTTGGTAATGAACCCCTACATGGATATGAGACTCCAGAATATAAAGAGAAGTTCAATGGGCATACATATGCTTATATAACTACTAACTATAGAGTACTACTTCAGAATGGCTGGCTTGATGACCTTAAATATCAATGCAAGCCTTCAGAACACCACGTTAAGCGTGTTACTGTTAAGTTCGTATGTGATAGGGGTGTGTCCCATGAATTTGTAAGGCATCGTGTTTTTAGCTTTGCTCAAGAGAGTACTAGGTATTGTAATTATGCTAAGGATAAGTTTGGTAAGGAATGTACATTCATTATTCCTTCTTGGTTAGATGTTCCAGAAGGGGAAGCATACTTCCACGATGGTATAAACTTTAGAGTTGGGGCTAATGAAGAATATATATTTGGAGAATCTGTAAATCCAAGGGCTTGGACTAGGAGCAACGATTGGAAAGAGGTTGATTCATTCTTACGTGCTTTAGAAGTCGCTGAAAACCAATACTTTGATTTACTAAACTTAGGGTGGATTGCACAACAAGCTAGAGCAGTACTTCCTAATAGCTTAAAGACTGAGTTAATTATGACTGGCACTATTAAACAATGGGAAGGGTTCTTCAAGTTGAGAGATGCTAAGGATGCTCACCCTCAAGCAAGAGAGTTGGCACAACCACTGCATGAAGAATTTATTAAGAGGGGCTATATAAAATGATAGTAAGAGTGTTAGTAGAGTACGTAGACCCTATGGATAATTCACTCCCACCTCAAATTTATATTAGGGAATGGAAAAGTGTAGAAGTTATTCCTATGGAATGGTACAAAATACTTTCTAATCCTCATGGATATAGGTACTATAGAATATGACCGCAAATGAATACTTTGGTGACTGGATTGATGTTATTGACAAAGAGGAACTACGTAAAGTGGTAACTTGGGTTAATAAGGTCAATTCAGCTGACCTATGTCCTTCTCCTAAGAACATCTTTAGAGCATTTAGGGCTTGCTCATTTAAAGACTGCAAGGTGGTCTTTCTTGGGCAAGACCCTTACCCTCAAAGAGGAGTAGCTACTGGAATACTGTTTGGTAATTCAGAGGATACTTCTGAGGAGTATCTATCTCCTTCACTTAAAGTAGTTAAAGAGGCAGCTATTAATTATGAAATTCCCCATAACCTTATAGAGTTTGACAATACGTTAGAGTCTTGGGCTGAGCAGGGAATATTAATGATTAATACAGCCCTTACTTGTGAGGTAGGCAGAGTTGGAGCACACTTTGATATATGGAAACCATTTGTATCTAAGTTGATTCACAACATGAGCTATAAAGATGGAGGTATGATTTATGTTTTATTTGGCAGCCAAGCTGGGTTATTTAAGAATGATATAGTGAATAGCTTAAAGACAATCGAAGTATATCATCCAGCATATTATGCTAGGACTGGTAAGAAGATGCCTAGTAGTGTATTTACTGACATCAATCAGGCGTTGAAGCAGCAGTATAACTATCAAATAGAATTTTATAAGGAGACGGAATATGGAACGTGCTAATAGAAAATCAGTAAATGATAATTTACGCAAGTATGACCATTTAGCTAAGAAGGATGACTTTATTGAAGTTACTGAATGGACTAATGGTGAAGGTTGGGATATTACTATAAATGATAAGGTAATCCCACTAACTCGTGGTGAATTAGATGCTATTGATTATCTAACTAAAGGTTTAGATTATGATAACGATTAATAATTGTAAAAGATGAAAGAACAGAAGTTTGAATTTAGTGCTAAGAACACTTTCTTTACCTCTGACACTCACTTTGGTCATGCTAATATCATAAGATTGTGCAATAGACCATTTAAGGATGTTGAGGAAATGAATGAAAAGTTAGTTGAGAACTGGAATAGAGTAGTCCCAGAGGATGGTACAGTCTTCCACTTAGGAGATTTTGCCTTTGGTGGAAGTGCTCTATGGAACAGCATCATCCCTCGTCTGAATGGACAAATCTACTTGATTATAGGTAATCATGATAGAAAGAATCTAAGACAGGGTTATATGGATAAGTTTGTTGGGGTGTTACCACAAATGCAAATCCAGATAGAGAAGAGAAGTATCTATTTGAATCATTACCCATTCCTGTGCTATGGTGGTTCATATCGTAACGATGCTGATGCTGTATGGCAGTTATTCGGTCATGTTCACTCTGGTCCGACTAGTTCTGGATTGGATTGTGATAGGTTAGTTCATCTATTCCCCTATCAATATGATGTAGGTGTAGATAACAACAACTATACTCCAATCTCTTGGACTGAGGTAAAGGAGAAGATTCAGCACCAAATAGATGAAGGAGTAGAGAAATCTGTTAAGGAACACACCATTCCTGACGAAGTGTATAAACTAAGTGACTAAAATATCTTTAGAAATTGACGGACGAGTATTCTCTATGGAGTTGCCTTATAATGATGCAACTGCTGAGGAGCTAATTAAAGGATTCTGTACTCTAATGCATGGACAAACGTTTCTTATTTGCACCATCAAAGATGCCTTAAGAGATGCTGCTCAGGACTATAGAGAGGACATAGAATTAGGTTATGAACCCGAATACTCTAAGGAAGATTAAAAGGTTAGAAGCTGGTGAATCATTCATTACCAGTGAACCAGGTAACTCAATGCTTCCATTATATAAAAGTAATGAGAAGCATTTGGTTACTCCTATTAAATGGGAAGATTGTAAAGTGGGTGATGTAGTATTCTGTAAAGTAAGAGGTTCATGTGTAACTCATAAAGTCTATGCAGTAGACAACGAGAAAGGTTGCTTAATAGGCAACAATAAGGGACACATGAATGGCTGGACTAAGAATGTCTATGGACTTGCCCACAAAATTGACCAATCACTAAAGACAAAGAAAGTTTGAAAATTTGTGTAACATCTGACTTGCATGGTATTCTTCCTAAAATAGAAGAGCCTTGTGAGGTAGTGCTGATATGTGGAGACATTATGCCACTGCGTATGCAGAGGAACATCCCTCAGAGTGAAAAGTGGTTAAAGACTACATTTGCTGAGTGGGTTAATAATCTCCCTTGTGAATCAGTTATCATGGTAGGAGGTAATCATGACTTCGCCTTAGCTAATATGTATAGGCAACCTCTAAAGATTAGCTCAATATTGAGTAATCCTACTAATGGTAAACTTGAGTTATTAGATAATGAAGAAACATCTGTTGTTAGTAAGGATGGTAAGGTATATGATGTATGGGGAACACCATATTGTAAAATCTTTGGCAACTGGGCATACATGTATGACCCAGAGATATTGATTAAAGCATATGAGTCTATGCCTGAACATTGTGATATTGTTATATCTCATGATGCACCTAAACTATGTGGTCTTGGTGTTATTCACCAGAGATTTGACAGGGAAGATGCTGGTAATCCTTGGTTAGCTGATGAAATGCTCCGTAAACATCCTAGATATACATTCTGTGGACATATTCATAGTGGTGAACATGAACTGCAAACCCTTGACGATATGAAGATGGCTAATGTATCTTTAGTAGATGAAACTTACACTGAAACTTTTAAACCTTTATATCTCGATGTCAAATAATAAAGTTGTAGTACAAGGAGGGGTTGGATTCCCTGGATTGTTGTTTATAGTACTGTTAGTTTGTAAACTATTTGGTGCTAACATAACATGGTTCTGGGTATTTGCTCCATTATGGATTCCGCTTGCATTAATAGCAGGATTCTTTATTGTATCAATTCTAATTGCAATACTTGTAGCATGGAAAAGAAAACTACTTTAGTAGTTGTGGACTTCCAGTATGACTTCTGTCTACTGGGAGCACCACTCTACGTTCCTGGGTCTGATAAGGCTCTGTGGAACATTTCTCATTTAATTGAGAACAAGAAAGTTGATAGAGTAATATTCACTGCTGATTGGCATCCAGCTAATCACTGTTCATTCAAAAGGAATGGCGGTGAATGGAATGACCATTGTGTGCAGTTCTCTAAAGGCGCAGCTATACATGATTTGTTATTGTATGGTTGTATAGGTGCTGGTATACCTTATGAAGTACTCACTAAAGGAGCTTTACCCAGTTCTGAAGAATACGGGGTTAAGGTAGCTCCTGCTACTATAAGGGTTAACTATCATACTATCTATAGCCATTCTATGGGTATTGATATTAACCCAGACGAGCAGGTAGTGGTATGTGGATTAGCAGGTGATTATTGCGTTCTTGAAACCTTAAAGAACCTGGAACCAATCAAACCTATGGTATATCTTGATGGTATAGCATCTCTGGATGGTGGCATAAAATTAACTGATTATATCGAAAGTAATAACACAAGATTATTTGAACTATGATTGTAAAATCAATCCTTGATACGGACTTGTATAAGTTTACAACTTCGTATGCTTACATGAAACTATTCCCTCATGCAATAGGGACGTTTGAGTTCTTTGATAGGGACAACACAGAGTACACAGAAGAGTTTGTTCAACAATTATGGATAGAAATATCTAACTTCTGTTCTCTAAAATTAACTCACGATGAACAAGACTATATGACGACACATTGTCGTTTCATTCCTCCCATGTATTGGGAATGGTTAAGTGGAATTAGACTCAGTGCTGGTAAGGTGCAGATATGGTTGGATGAAGATAAGCATCTCCATATTAAAGCTACTGATTACCTTTACAGAGTTACTCTGTATGAAGTACCAATCTTAGCAATAGTATCTGAGCTTCGTAATAGAATGCTTAATCATACTATCAATATGACAGATGTTCTTATTAGACTAGAACCTAAGATAGTTCTCTCTAATCAGAATCAAATGTTCTTCTCTGAGTTTGGTACTCGTAGACGCTATTCATACAATGTTCAAGAAGCTATAGTAAAGAGCTTGAAAGATAGTGCAACATATTGTACTGGTACTTCTAACTGCTATCTAGCTATGAAATATGATATGCCTATGATGGGAACACACCCTCATGAGTGGTTTATGTTCCACGGTGCTATGTATGGCTATAAACAAGCCAATTATATGGCATTGGAAGACTGGGTAAGTGTATATGATGGTGATTTGGGTATTGCATTAAGTGATACTTATACTTCTGCTGTATTCTTTAAGAATCTGTCTCGTAAGCAAGCAAAGCTGTTTGATGGTGTACGTCAAGATAGTGGAGATGAATTTAAGTTTGTAACAAGTGCTATTGCACGTTATAAAGAACTTGGAATTGACCCTACTACTAAGACAATTATCTTTAGTAATGCCCTTACATTTGAGAAGGCTCTTGAAATCCGAGAATATTGTAGAGGACGTATCCGTTGTGCATTTGGTATTGGAACTAATCTTACTAATGATACTGGGCATAAACCCTCCAATATTGTTATGAAATTGACCTCTTGCCAAATGAATAAAAATCAACCTGTATTTAACTGTGTGAAACTGTCTGATGATTTGGGTAAGCACACTGGTCTGGAACAAGAAGTGGAACATTGTATGAATGAACTAGGATTATGAAAGAGTTAAATTATGAAAGAGTATTCAATATTCTCGTCAAAGAGACATCGAATTATATTACTAGGAATCGTCTTAATGCTATGGTTCTTGGGATTAGTGGTGGTATTGATTCAACTGTAGTGGCAGCTATCTGCCATGAAGTGAGTAAACAAACTGGCATTCCTCTAATAGGTAGAAGTCTACCTATTAAGAACAAGAATGACGAGTTTAGTGTATCGAAGTTAGTAGGAAATGCCTTCTGTGATGATTTTAAGGTAGTAAATCTTAGTTATATGTGCCAGCATATAATCCAGGCTATTTATGATGGTGAAGGTACTCTTGGTACTCCTATCTCTAAGGGCAATATTCAGGCTAGACTTAGAATGATTTATCTCTACAATCTAGCAGGAATCAATAGAGGCTTAGTAATGGATACTGATAACCTTACTGAACATAATCTCGGATTCTGGACTATTCATGGTGATGTAGGTGACTTTGACCCAATTCAAGGTCTATGGAAGACTGAAGTGTATGAATTAGCTAAGTGGCTAATAGGGTATTACTATGAGTGTGGGATAAAGAAAGAAGTGGATGCAGATGGTGCTAGGAAGATTTGTGATATGTGTGAGGCTATTAAAAAGTCAATGTCTCTTACTCCTACTGATGGTCTTGGTATTAGTAATAGTGACTTAGACCAAATAGGAGCTAAGAGTTATTATGACGTTGATAGAGTATTACAGACTCTTACTTGTAAGGCTTCTCCAGAGAATGATAAACTACAAGACGAATTAACCGCTGAACTTGGTCCAGATGTTGTAGGTAAGATTACTGAACGGCGCTTCAAATCTAGGTTCAAGAGATTAGTTAGTCCTATCATAGTGCCAAGGGAAATGTATGATTGACTTCTTAGAGCTAATTCTAGAATTAGTAAATGTTAAATCACGTAATGAGCTAGTAGCTCTGCTTGTTATAGGCGGAGTACTAGCCATTATCTATTATTTGTTTCTTGTATGAAATTATATTATTTATTTTTGTTAGTAATGTTCCTTCTAATGGGTTGTACCAATTCATCTAACATTAGTGGTCCAGATGTTATAGGGGCATCTAAGATGTATGGAGATGTGTATAGATACACCATTGATGAGCATGAGTATATAAAAATGGGTAATGGCTTTACACACTCTGGTACTTGTAAGAAGTGCAAGAAGGAGTTGGAAAGCACCATCCGTAAAATAGTTAAGGAGGAACATTCACAATGGTAGGAGTATTCTTTGGGTCTTTTGACCCACCCCATATTGGTCATGTTAACATTGTCACAGCTGCACTTAATTCTAGTATTGTTGACAAGGTTATAGTAGTTCCAGCGTATAAGAGTGTTTGGAAGAACACAGAAACTAAATGGGAGTATAGACTTACTATGGCTAAGGAAACCTTTGACAATATTCCTGGAGTAGTTGTGGATGGTATTGAATATCGTATCGCTAATGGAGAACCATTACCTACTTATAAGACTATTGAGGCATTAAAAGAGATTTATGGTGAGTTTATCATTGTAACATCTGCCGAGACTTATAAGGAGATTCCAAGATGGCAGTATGGTGAAGACATATTAAAGGATAATAAGTTCTTAGTGGTCGATGTAGCACACTTTAACAGTGAGGATATTCCGCATGACGAGGTAAAGGTTATCTATGCTCCTGACATTACAATATGCTCTACAGCTATTAGAAAGTGGGTTGATGATGGAAAGATTATATTACCATTTGTAACAGATGAGGTAAATTCAATAATCAGAAAACTTGGACTATATAAATGAGCCAAATCTATGTTTCAGGTCCTTGGTCTTTTGCTTCTGGTGTATTACAAGTAGTCAAAAGTATAAAGGTTAAAAGTAAAGCAGATAAGGTGGTTTACAGTGAGAAGGGAACTGAGTATCAGTTTTCTAAGCTGGAACAATCAGACTATGTCGTATTTGTATTAGATGGATTTGCATGGCAACAGAAATTGGAAAGTATTTCTAAGGGAATGCTTTCAGAACTTATGTGGTGTGTTAATCACAGAGTTCCAATGTTCTTAGCTTACAAATCAGCTAACGGGTTAGGCATATATAGTACAGAGATAGATGAGAATTTAAACTTTAAAGGAATTGCTGGAACAGCTGATAACTTCTATCAAATTGTAAATGGGCAGTTTGGAACTATTGTGGCTTCAAATCCCTTTACTGGTGTACTTAAGGTAAACAATGACGGTGGTTACACAATACAAGATGAAGGTGTATATCTAAAGGGTGAGTTATTAGGTGACCCACTAGACTTCCTTAATGTTGAACAACCAAAGAGTTACTTTTATTAATATGAAGAATTTTCCATTATTAGACGAAAATGGTAAGGAATGGTGGATTAGCCGTTCTATTGCTGTAACAGGATGTGTATTTACATTCCTAAATGGTAAGTGGTGCGTACTTGCTAATAAAAGAGGTGAGGGAACTCCAGACTTTCAAGGAATGTGGAATATGCCATGTGGTTACTTAGACTTTAATGAAACTACAGCAGAAGCTGTAATCAGAGAAGTTTATGAAGAGACTGGAGTTAGACTGAATCCTAACTTCCTACACTTCTGGAAATTCAATGACTCTCCTACCCAAAATAGGCAGAATGTATCCTTTAGATACTATGCTCTAATTGATGCACAGCCAGGTAGTATCAGTGTTGGTACTGGCAATGATAGGGGCGGAGAAGAGGATGAAGTAGAAGCTATCGGGTGGATTCCATTGGATTCTATTGATAAGTATCAATGGGCGTTTGACCATGATAAAATTATCAGAGAGTTTGCTGAGTGGATGCACTTAGAGGACGGAGATTTGGATATGGAGGATATTGACTTAGACCCAGTATGACATACTTTATAAGTGGGCATAGGGACTTAACATGGGGTTTGAGTGATGAGGATGTTGAACAAGCAATACATATTCTAAATGATGCCAATACAGCCACTAAGGCACATCTATAATGACCCTTCGTTAGATAGAGAACTTCTATTGAGGAAGCTAGCATCTCTTAGACTAAAGAGTATGATTAGTATTGAAGAATATGAGTATTTAAGACATTTAATAAGAAAGGAGAACGAGAATGCTCAGAGAGCAAATGGATGCACTTATTAAGCAGTCTATGCTTGATAAGAATGTAAAGAGGACAGAGGTACTAAGAGCTATTAAGAATGAGTTCTTAGTGTATCAAACTGCTAAAGGTGCTAAGCCTTTAGATGATGCAGCCGAGTTTACTATTCTTCGTAAGATGGTAAAACAGAGATTGGATAGTAGAGACCAATACATTGCAGCTGGAAGGAAAGACTTAGCCGATAATGAATCCAAAGAGATTCTTGTGCTTGAGTCTTTCCTTCCGAGTGAAGCCTCACCTGAGGAAATTACTAAAGCAATCTATGAGGTTATCTCAGAGAAGGGTTGGGGTGACGGAGAGACAGGTCCCCAAATCCCGAAGAAGTGCATGGGAGAGGCTATTAAGCTGGTCAAGGCAAAGCTTACTAATGTAGATGGTAAATTGTTAGCTGACACAGTTAAAACCTATCTCGTATGACACTAAAAGAAATAGTAACTCTTCCTGCTGAAGCAAAGTTTACTCATGCAATAGCTGGAACTCTCTATTATAGAATCACAACTGATAATATAGTAGTAGAGTTTCCTATTGACATGAATGATAAGGATGATGTAGGTACAACTACATTTGTAGCTTCTTATAAGCCTATTACATTGATGAGGTATATAAGAAAGGCTATGGAGAATGAAACTTTGATTACAATTGATAAGTCTAAGTTGAAGTAATTGTACTGTGTGATAATTAACTAATATGTCTTACTCTACTTGAATTTCATAAAATACTTGGTTTAATTTGGTAATACTGCTTATAATGCTTATATTTGTAGAAATTAAGTGGTTAAACTGTTTAAACGTATTAATTTATGAAAATCGAAGAGAAATTTAGAAAATTCCAACAAGGTGGTGCTGCACCTCAGCCAGGAGCTGAACAAGCAGGAGGAGCACCCGCTGAGGGAGCACCGGCAGAAGGTGGTGCACCTGCTGAGGGTGGACAAGACCCAATGGCACAGATTTTACAAGTAGCTGCTCAGGCAGTTCAGACACAGAATTGTGAAGCTGCGATGGCTGTGTGTCAAGCCCTAATGCAAATCGCTCAAGGTGGTGCTGCTCAGGAACAAGCTCCTCAAGAGGAACCAACTTTTGCAAGGAAAGGTGCTAGACTAGTAAGAGTAAGATAATTAGTCAACAAGGTAAGAAGGGGCGTATATTAATTATATGCTCCTTTTTTATTATACATAGTATATGTCACAAGTAATAAGGAAATATAACTCTGGAGGTCAAACTGATAAGCCTAAGCTTCTAAGTGTGAAGGGCTTGGGGGATTTCAATCAGGATGATTTAATAAAAAGAGGATACAGAGATGTAGATGAATATGCTTCATCTAAAGGGTTGGGAAATACTGCCGCAGCTGATTTTAGAAACGCTGTACAATATATGCTTGAGGGGATTAGTAATGGCACTATGACTATGGATGCTATGGGTAACTTTCAAGATGCAACGGGTCAAAAGTCAAGTACAGGTGAGCTAGATAGAAAGAAGTTTCTAGGAATAAAGACAGGGGTTAAGAATACTGAGAACAATGCTTACGGTCTAGCTGCTGATTACCTATATAACATCATTAAAGGTTCCCCTCAGTATAAACAACCAGAAGTAAAGAAGGAAAGATTTAACGCTAATAAACTCATGGAAGATGCCATTTCAAGAGAATGGTATGGAGGTAACGCCATAGATTATAATAATTGGTTCCGTAATAGAACAGAACAAGACCGCAACGCTCTAATGGGTAGAATTTGGGATAGTGCTGATTATAACCAAATATTTCAATCCCATGACTGGTCTGGAACTAATATAAGGAGTGCAGAAGATTTAGCTGCTCTTGGTAGAGCATATGGTGCGGCTATTACTAATAACAAACTAGACAATGACGATTATAATACCTTTGCTGCGTTAGGCGGTACTGGTTTAGACAAATTCATAAGACCTACTCAACAAGCAACTACCCCACAATCATCTACAGTTGAAGGACAGCAAGGTAAAGTTGATACAAGCTGGACTAACTCAGAATATGATAGGACAGTTGATGATAAAGGTAAATATCACATATACAAGAAAGGAACCAATGAAGAGGTAAGTGGAATACTTCCTGGTAATGTATTCAAAGGTGTTGGAAATAGATATGCTTTTGATGGTAATATCTACGACGATTCCAACCTACCAGAGCAATATAGACAGGATATTACTAGAGCAAGACAAGCCCAACTCGGTGAATATACAAGTCTTACAGATAATAATCCCTTTACTAAGATGCTAAAGGGTCAGGGTTATAATTATATCACTAATTTATCTCAGTTTGCGTCTGGTGTAGGTAATAATGTCTTATACGGAGCATATTCCAATCCTTCTGACGTGAATGGTAAGATGGGTTTCTACCTAAAGAATCCTACTACTGGTAAGACAACTAGAGGTTCAGTGGAACTTAACAAATCACTAGGTGAATACCAATTTATCGGAGAGGATGGTAATGTTATAAATCTAGGAGCATATAACCCTAACGGAGCAAGAGAAAGACAGGGAGTTAAGTTCGTAGACTATACTGATACTTCTAAGGCTAATTGGGAGAATCTATTCAATACATGGATGCAGGACCCAGACTTGTCGAATCCAGCTAGTGAGGCATACCGAATGGTGCAAAACACTTTGAGTAAGTGGATTGACTCAAAACAATCCCCATTTGTAAAATATGGTAAGGATTATAAATGGGCTGTTGGGGACAATGACATGAATGTTGCAAGAAACAACGATGGTACACTATCATGGTATTTCAATAATAAAGTTGAAAGTGAGGATGAATCTAGCAATGAGCTACGGAGGCTGTTAAGTATCCCAACCGCTGAGAGAAGTAGAGAAGTAAATGACAGAATATTAAAGTTACAAGGATACAAAAAAGGTGGTGTAATAAGTGCCCAACTAGGTACTAAGTTTATAGAAGACACTACCCCACTAAAAGTAAGTGCAGTACAACCTGATGCTGAACAGATTGAAAGGAATACTAAAGCTAGACAATCATTTACTGGTAGGTCCAATGTATCACTAGGTAACAATATGGATATAACTGATGCAGGTGGTGTTATAAAAACATCCGATAAAGTTAGGCTTGGTGCGGCTATGGCAGACCTAGCTAGTATTGGTTTAGGATTCGTTCCTGGAGCTAATTTAGCCTCTGCAGGAGTGGGAGTTGGTGCTTCTCTCGCCGAGTTTGGGGCTGATTTAGCTAGTGATGGACCTCAATGGGGTGACCTTGGTAGACTTGGAGTGAATTTAGGAATGGATGCCCTATCCTTGATTCCTGTTGGGAAGACATTAAAGGCTACTAAAGCTCTAGGTAAAATAAAGAAGTCAATTCCAGTACTTATGACTCTTATTAATACTACTCCTTATCTTGACCCAGCAATAAGGTCAGAGTATAGTAAGACACTATCAAAGCTTACTAAAGGCGATATAAAGAGCCTGAATACTGGAGACTTTAAGAACCTCTCTGCTATTGCTAGTACTGTATTAATGGGTAAGAATTTAGCCCAATCTCACAGAGGTTGGTGGAACTCTTCAACTACTCCTTCGGGTAAAAGACGGGTTACAGCTATGATTGATGGTAAGCAACAAACACTAGAGGTAGACGATGCGTTCTTCCAGAATACTAAAGGTAAGAATCAGGTAGCAGAACTTAAGACTAAGTTTGCTGAACAATATAACAAAGCTAATAAACTTGAGGGAGATAAGGCTATAAAGCCCGAAAGTGTGTCCGTAGACACTAAATACTTTGGTAGAAGACCCCAATCTGAAGAGGTAGAAGGGACTAAGACTGATGGTAATTGGTTCTCTAACAGCTTAATTGGTAAGCACATAGCTGGTTATAGAGACCCGTCTGTAGTAAGGGGTAGTGAGAATATTCCATTCTCTGATGCCTGGTTCCTAAAGAAGGGTTCAACTAAGCCAAAGTCTGTGGTTCAGTCTAAATCAATAAATGAAACTGCCGATGCAGTATCTTCTATGATAGGAGCACTTCATACAGCATCAAAATTTAGGCAAGCCCCATTAGCTCTACCAGCTCCTGGACAAGTAACTCCATCTAATAGAGTATTCTATATGGGTTCAGGTAAACCTAAGGCTCCCAAAGATGTAACTAATCCATCTAATCTTAAGAAGCCAGGAAGCTATACTGACAGGGCTGTTCCAGTGGGAGGTACTCCAGTAGAATCTCCAAATGCTAATGCAGTCAGAACAGTTAGGACTATCAACTCTATATTAGAGCCATTTGTTTCTCAGTCAAGAAACTTGCCTGCTGTTATTCCTGCATCAAGAAATGCTAAAAAGGTAGTTGCTTCTCAAACTATACAACCTACTCAAAGATTAGACCAATTCATTGAAGGTCAAATCCCAGGTGGAAGGCAATTTGGTAGACAGAGAGCTAAGACTGAGGGGGAATATAGAGATGTATTCCATCCTGCAGCTGAACGAGAGTATAATCAAGTTTGGGATGAGGCTATTAAAAACAGAAAGGACTTTGGGTATGAAGAAGTATCTCCTAAGAGAAGTCCATATACCCCACCAACCCCTACTGAAGTATATGTAGAACCTAAAGGAGCTATAAAAGACCCTAATGCAAGGTATCTATGGGAACTTATCAATAGGAAGTCTAGTACTTCACATATTAAGAGAGATAACCTACCCCACAAAGGCAAATCAAAAAAGAAGAAAACTTCAAAGGATGATAGGGTTACTAAGAAGGCTGAAGGAGGATTAATACAATTCTTACAAGGTGGTAACACTGTAGGTAGAATTAAAGCTAAAGATATGTCTAGTTGGAATAGGTCTAAAGCTCTATCTGGGTATGACTTTGGGGCAGATGCTGATAGATGGAAATCTCAGTACACAGGCTCAGACGATTGGAGGCAAGCTTATGCAGCAGCATTTAATGGTGGCGAAGATATTTATGACCAACTAACATCTATGACTGGTAATTATTTCGGAGGCAACTATAATTACTCAGTGCAAGACCCATTAGCTAAACACAGACAGGTTACTTTTAGGGGTACTAATCAAGGTTTTGATGATTTAATCAGAAAGGGTATCGTAGGTTATGGTACTACAGAAGGTAATTCTGGGTTTGATGTGTATGCTGGAGATAGAACTGGCAATAGAACTCTTGGAAGGGGTATGTCAGCTGAGGATGTTTCCCGCTTTAATGAACAGTTAAGGACAAGAGGTTTAGAGCTTTATGACAAAGGTGATGGTGGATACAGACTAAGGTTACTTCAAGACCCTACTAATGAGCTTGGGGAAGTTGTAGTTACAGCTCCTAGAGTTTCAAATACATCTAACCCATCTAACATTAAACGTACACCAGGTAATACCAAAAAGGGTCTAAAACTTAATGTAGCACCGGAGGAAGTATTAGCTTTAGGTAGAATGGTAGGAGGTTTAGCCGCGAATAATAGAGCTGCTAGAATCTATAAAGAAGGGTTAAAGCCTACTCTATTAGACACATTTGAGAATACTGTTCCACTGCAAGGTAATTTCCAAGCAGTGACTAATGCTGAACAACAAGCAAGTAATTTAGAATCTGTAGCTGCAAGACCTAGAACTTCTGATGCTTCATTGCAATTAGCTGGAGAATTAGAGGCTAGTGGTAGAGCAGGTCAGGCTAGATTCCAAGGTGGTCTACAAGATGCAGAAATGTTCTATAAGACTAGGATGTTAGGGCAGCAAGAATCCGATGCAGCTAAAGCAAGAAGGGTAGAAGTTGCCAATAGAAATAGGGCTTCAATGAATGCTATAGATGCAGCTAAAAAGCAAATTGATGCTGGAAGAGTAACTGCAAACTATCAGCAGGTTATTGCTCCTTACCTAGCTGGCGTAGAGAATAGATTTAGACAAACTAAAGCTATGAGAGACCAACTAGCATTAGAATCTTATTTGAATGAAGCTAATTCAAATTATAATACTAGTGCCGCTAAGATTATGGAAGACTATAAAGACGACCCAATAGGTGCTCAGAGAGAACTATCTAAGCTACAGAAAGGATTACAGTCTGATATGTTAAAGAAGAGAAGTTCACTAATAAGTACCCCTTGGTTAGTTCAGTTTAGTGGAAAAGGTTCTAAATTATCCTATGCTGAGAGGGCTATGCTTCAAAGAGCTAAGGACTTTAATAAAAGATTATCTGATGATAATAAACAGTTTCACAAAGATGTAATGGAATCTAAGAGGGAACATAATAAGATGATAACAAATATGTCAGCCCTCACTGCTGCACTTATAAAGAAAGGAATGCAACTATGAAATTAACCTATAAGCTACAACAAGGCGGGGGAATGCCCGCCTTCGTTAGCTACACCAATGTACCTCAACCACAAGTAGCTGCTCCTTATTCATCCACATCCTCCAGCCAAGGTGAGCCAGACGGTTCTGTTGGATTATTGGATAAGAATATGGTAAAGTTTTTGTATGAGAATGGCATACCGAGTGATGTGGAAGCATTCGTAGAAACTTCTGGTATATTCTCAGATAGTATATACAAGAATCCGTTTAGTAATAATGCTACTGTACAATATAAGACTATATTAAAGATGCTCCCAAGAATAAAGGCGGAGAATGAAAGATTTAAGAATGCTATGACCCAGGCTGACAAAAATGGAGGGCTTGGCGAGATTGCTGTAACTGACGGAGGTCATGTAATTACAGTTGATGCTGAGGGTAAACTACAGAAGAAATCACTAAATGATGTTGACCTTAACTCAGAACAGATTTTGACTAATTCAGAGCTGGCTAATTATCGTGCTAATAGTATAAATGCCGCTTTTAATACTGACCTTACGAGCATTATAGGTAATGCAGTAGGTATCCCTAAGATAACCGAATATATACAATCTGTAGTTAATAAGTTAGGAACTACTTCAATGTCAAGGGAGGGATATGTAGGTCAGCAATCTGGCAAAATATTAAAAGGAATGGAGTATTTAGCTGCCTTACAGCCTAGTAGAGAAGACCTATCTGGAATGTCTGTAGATGGACTTTATAAAATGTCCAGCATGGATAAATCCCAGCAAGCTCAGGCTAATCAGGCATTAGGCTATCTATTAACCTCTCTACCTAAGAATATGAGAACTGTTCTTCAAGCTAAGGCAGCTATGTATTTAGGAGATAACTCTGCGGAAGGTGTTAAAAAATTATTAATGTCTCTAACCCAATCAGCATTAAGTGGAGAACATACCTTAAAACTTGATTTACAAGAGAAGATGGATGCTAGCGGGAAGGCTAAAACATCAGGTAGTGGTAGGGATAATAACATTACAGACCCTGCCAAAGCATTCCTACTTGGGCTAGGAGAGGTTAAAAACCATAAAATTAATAATGGAAATTCGTATAGTTTAAATCTACCAGGCAATAGTGCACCATTAGTTGATACTTCTGGTAAAACTATAGGAAGTGCTACATTAGAGGATGCTGCAAGGAGTACATTCTCTGGAGTTCTAGACTTTAAGAATGCTACGATGGGGGGTCAGTTATTAAACTCATCTCAGAGAAGTAGAGTTGCTATAGATGGCTCTAATGTAGTTGCAGTTGACCTTCCTGTTGACACACAAGCATTACAATCTGGGGTGCTTAAGCCCGATATTGATTCATTAAAGAGATTAGAGTTGGCTGAGAATGAGATTAGAGAAGGAGATATAAAGGATGAAGCTCAGAAAAATGAAATCTATGCTAAGTATAAATTGCCATATAAGTACATTAATGGACAAATAAATACCAATGCCTATGGAAGATTCGCCGTATTAGATGCCTCAGCAGATGAGTCTGCATTCGTAGAAGACCCAACAATGGATGATACTCTTAGTGAAGTAACTGACATTAATGAAAGGGAAAGTATAGAGAGAATATTAAAGGCTGCTGATGCATCATTTAAGATGAGTCAGCCTGGCATATTCTCCAGTGGTAATAATGTATACTCTGGTTCTGTGTATATACCAGTAAGACAGAATCTTATTAATGCTTCACTTGGCTCTGGGCACTATCCTACGATACAAGGTAATGATGCTATGGATATAGAAGCTAAAGAACAACAGAAGCAACGATTGCAAACTTACGTGCCAAGTCCCTCACTATCTACACTATAAAATCTAGTAATATGACAAATACAAAGGAAAATGATTGGCTGTTAAATAGAGTGTCTAATCCTACCTTTTCTATCTCTGATTTTAAGGCAATAGGATTAGATGCCACTAACACTTCATTAGCAGATGCAAGTGTTTATAAGAACATTCCCCAAATTCAAGATAATCCTGCATTTCAAACTGATGGTAAATTTGATGAAGCTAAGTTTGATAATGTATATAAATACATGGCTGAGACTTATAATCAATTGGCTGATGAATCCTACCAAGAAGATATTTTAAGTCAGGCTACATTCCATAGAGATAATATATTCGCTGAACCTGAGCAAAGAAGGAAGGGTCCAGATATTTATCTGTCCAGAGAAGTTAACCCATTAAGGCAGACAAGGGGTATTAGAAGATTAAATCTATTAGACGCTCCTACTATGTCAGCTGATGAGGCTGCCCAAACTCAGAAAGTATTAGCTAACCCTATGAGTGTAGCTAATGGAGCTAATCCAGTATGGCATGATTCCCCTAATGATTCATTCTGGACTGACTTCTGGGATACTAGAGTTATGGCTCAATGGGATGAAGATGGGGAGCATATTGACCCAGTAACCAAAGAGAGGGTTCAACATAAGAAGGGGGAATTGAAACTAAACGAGAATGGTACATATTATTATGAGAACCTAGACGGTAGAGATGTGTATGGAAGACGAGTTCTTTCAAAGTTAAATACTCTAACCACAGATGGTTCTGCAATCAATAAATATGACTTCTTTGACTCAGACGGACTCGATAAAAGTGTTGTTGGCTCCTTAGCCCGTAACGCTGTCTCAATCCTTCCTATGTTCATTCCTGGGATAAGTCCTTGGTATATAGGTGCTGGTATTGCCTTAGAAACCACTAAGATTTTAGCTACTCTGGATAAAGTATTCTCTGGCAGTGATAATAAGTTTCTATCGGCTGTAGAAGGATTTACTAAGTCCTTAGAACCTACAACTTCTGAGTATGGTCAGAATAACGCATGGTCTATGGAGAACTTCATTAATCTGGCTGGTGATGTATTCAAGCAAATGTATGAGCAGAGGTGGATATTTAAATACGCACCTGCCCTATTTAAGGGGGAGAATATGGCTACCGAGGCTGCCCAAATGAAAAAGCTAGAAGAGTTTCAAGCTAAATATGTAAACCTTGATAGCTATCTAAAAGCTAAAGTAGCAACTCCAAAGGCTGGAGATTTAAGATACTTTGAAGAATTAAAAGCAGTCAATACATTTAAAGCTCAGAATGACCTAGAGAACTACATGAAGGGCTACAACAAGATAGGAGAACTTCTATCTAAGGCTTACATGACTAGTATTACAGTTCAAGATGCTTATGGTGAAGCTAAGGAACAGGGTGCTAACGACCTAGAAGCTGCATTACTTACATTAGGATATGCTGCAGGAGAATATGCTATTATTAATAGTAGGTTAGGAGAATGGATACTTCCTGAACTTAGGATGGATAAGGAGCAGATGAAGCAGGTAGTCAAAACTTTGACAGAAGGTTCAAGAAAGACTATTGATAACGGCTCTAAAGTCCAAAAAGTTGAGTGGATGAAAAAGATATTCAAGCTCGGCAAGGATGTTGCTCAAGCTAACTACTCTGTGGGTAAAAGTGGACTTAAAGCTACTGCCGCCAATGCTCTTGGGGAAGGTATAGAGGAAGTATCTGAAGAGGTTATGTATGACTTCGCTAAATCAGTTACTAATCTAGGAATGTGGTTAGCTGGTAGTGATACACAGCCACTACAAGCATGGGACAATATGTTCGACAGATATGGTATGTCATTTGTAGGAGGTATGCTAGGTGGTGCTATGTTTGATGCTTTACCTAACCTTAGAGAAGCTAGGCAGCTTGGTCAGATGAATAATGAGCAAGCTATGCAACAACTAGTATATATGGCTAGAAATGGCAAGATGGGTGATTTCCTAAAGATGGTAGACAAGATGGAATTAGGTAATAAGTACTTATCTGCCACTAAACTTGTAGACGGAGTAGGCGGAAGAAAGGTATGGGCACAAGGTACTGATACTGATAACCAAGACCTAGCTGCTAAATCCGAGGTCAGGAGAATAGCCAAGTTTATTACTAATACTTTATCTGCACAAGGCGCAACCATTAGTGATGATGCATTCCTAGACACACAAACTCTCAATGATTTAAGATTCTCAACCCTTAAGAACAGTAGTGTAGCTGCAAGCTACTTACAGGACTATAACAGTGTTTGTGAGAAGATTGTAACTTTAACTAATCAACTTAACGGACTGGGTGGAACCCAAGAGCGTATGGATAATGGTGGACCTACCGACGCTCAGGTAAAGGAGAATGGAGATGAATCTACTAAGACTGAGAGAAGTAGAATAGAAGGTGAATTAAAGGCAGCAATAGAGAGAAAGGAGGCATATATGAAGGGAGATTTAGCCCCTCAGCTCATCTATGATGCTCTATTTGAGATGTCAACTGCTGTTAGTAGTGCCTACTTAGCCCCAACTCTTATACAGTATGCTGAGAACAAAACTGGTAAAAAGGTAACTGACATTCCTAAGAATGAATTAGAGGAAATATCAAAAGAGTATGATGGATGGAAGAATTCAGGATTCAAAGATGCAGTACGTACTGCTGCCTCAATTCATAAATCAATAGCTAAGGTTGTTGCACCTTTATTCCAAAACCACAGTCTAAAGTACTACGAGAGTCTTGATGAAAACTTACACTCTACTTTAAGTATCTTACAGACCGGACTAAATAGGCATGTCAAGCATCTTAATGAGAACAAGGACTCTGAATCCTTTGTAGAAGATATGGCTGAGTTCAATATACACTCATCAATGGGTATTATTGGTCCTCTGCTAACCACTTTAGGTTCTGAATCAGAGAAGGCAGCATTTACTGACATAATAAATACTCCAATAACTGAAGATTATACGATGGAGGTTCAATCTGAGCAATATAACAAGTTTGTTAGTAAATTCTTAACATCACATATAGATGCTATTGTTAAGCCTATTGTGAACCAAGGTTATATTAATCCAGAATTGAAAAGAGTATTAAACGGCACTTTAGATTCTGCATACTGGTATTTTATTAACCAAGCAGAAACGTATGGAGATGATGCAAGCTATATAGAGGCAACCAAGATAGAAGATGCTAAAGCTCAAATTGATAAGTTGCAGCATTCTAATATCATTGAACTTTTAGACCAATTCTCATTAAGTACTACTGATTCTGACGTAAAGGTATCTAATATTCTTAAAGAAACTGATGCTTCGTTAAGGGAGCATATGGATGATTTGTCCAACTTTAACCTAAATAATGAGAGACTTGACCAGATTACTGAAGCTCTTTCAGTGATTAATATATTTAAGGCTCAATTACTTAGTGCTAGGGTAGACAACGCTGATTTATCTAATCCTTATGGTATGAATACTACTATAAACGAATTAGATTCAGAGGCTAATCTAGCAGAATTACAGTCTAATGTGGCTGATGCAATGATGCAGGACCTAGAAGGTATTGAGTTACGTCTTAAAACCTTCCAAAAGATAATAGCTGCAAATAATGCTCAGAAGTTAGGAGAACAAACAAGAACCGCAAATAATAAGAATATACTTATCTATGACAGAATAAAGAGCTTTATTCTTAACATTCCTAATGATTGGGCAGGTAAAGCTGAGTTTGAGGGGACAGTAAGCAGTCTAAGTAAACTCGAAGAAATATCAGCTGCCAAGAAGATAAGCCTTGATAGGGAGGAAAGGTTTCAGGTAGAATCAGAGATGGTAAAACTTGATGATGCTATATATAACTTCTTTGAAGCTAATAGTGATAAGGTTAATGACCCAGAAGCACTGTCTAAGCTTATTAGCGTAGACAACTTTGGCTTAATTACTATAAGTGATGATGTAGAATCATTAAGTTCCAAGTCAACTAATATAGACGATAATGCAGTGGTTTGGTATATTGCCTCTAGAGCTGCTGTTAAGGCATCTGACTTCTATGGAGAATATAGGTCTATTATTAGTGATAAGATTGCTCCTATACCTACTCAAGAGTTAGCTACTTATTTGGGATATGCTTCAATTCTTAACGGAGGTATGATTGATAAGTTCTGTGATGCTGTAAATACCTCACTAAAGAACTATGCAGCATCTATGACTGATTCTGAGTGGAAATATGCCCCAGGCATCATTAGAGAATTGGTACTTGACTCTTCAGTTGCTCCAAGATTCTCTAGAGTAACTTTTATTGAGGGTATTCCTGGAAGTGGTAAGACTACTGGCGTATTTAATAACCTTATAGTACTTCTAAAGAAATACCATCCAGAGGTTTTGAAGAGTGTTTGGATTGGTCATGCCACTGAAGATAGTGCTAAGGGCTTAAAAGCCGATTTAAATCTTGATTCTGCTACCACTTTGGATAGAGAACATCTTATGAAGAGGGTAACCCAGGAATGGAAAGACTTCAAAGATTATCCTCAGAAATCATCTAAAGAAGTAGACCCATCTTCCGAGGAAGATATTCCAGTGTCTATAATTGATGATGGAGATATATATTTTGACGATAACTTTATTACTAGGTCAAACTTCAAGATAAATGAAATCTCGGAAGCTCCATCTCTAATCCTTATTGATGAGGTGTCAAGATACACTGTAGTTGATATGGATTTAGTTAATAGATTTGCACAGAAGTATGGAATTCCAGTTATTGTGGCTGGGGACTTTGACCAAAGTAAAGCTATTGGAAGGCATCTTATCGACTATAAAGGGAAGAATGTTAGAAATACAATACAGTTAGCTCGCCGTAACTTTATAAGGTGTCCTAAACTGGGAGTATCTATGAGGTCTAACAACCAGCAAGTAACAATTAATATCAATAACCTTAAGAGTATCCTACCAAAACTAAGGAGTAATAACTACGATTCAGATGTGTCAATGCATTACTATCAGGATGATTCTGGGTTGTTTGGAACTAAGGTTTATAATATAAATGACCTGAGAAATTCTGCACCGTATAGTATAGAGCTGGTAAAGAAAGACATTGACCTAATGATTAATAGTATGAATCCAGATGAAAAGATTGGATTTATCTATTATGATACTGATACTGAGATATATAAATTACTTTCTAGTGCTACTTATAAGGATAGAGTAGACTTTAAACAAGGTAACTCTTCACAAGGACTTGAAGGTAAGTATTATATAATTGACGATTCAGCTGGTTTAGAGAACGAGGAATATTGGGACGACCTTTATACTGGAATCTCTAGAGCAATACAGGGTAGCATTGTTCTTCACACTAAGGATAGCTATAAGACTAACAATTCGAATCTATTAAATTCTATCCAAGACCCTTCTACTAGTGTTAGTGAACTGTCCAAAGATGGAATCAAGACATTCTCTTCTGAAAGGAGGGATATGTTAGATAAACTTCCCTTAGATAATAAACCTACTAAATTGGTTAAGAGGGAAAAGGATGCCACTATTCCTTCTGTAACCGTAGTACCTGAAGCTGGACTGACTTCTGAGGTAGTAACGACTGTAACGGATGATGGAACTAAGGAGCAGGTCATTATTACTAACAATGGACTTCCCACTGAGGCTGATATAAAGGATAAGACCCTTGCTTCTAGCGAAGATACAACCCCACCTCCAGTACCTACAACTGGAACTAATCACGTTTCCAGCACTAAAACTGAATCTGTTCTTGACTTATTAATGTACACATTCCCCACATTTGAGTCAGGAACTTCATTTGATAAGGGTGGAAACCTAATAGTAACCCCAGAGAATAGTAAAAGGTTAGATAGCTACTTCGGTTTGAATAAGTTACCTGGAGTAAAGAACAAAGAAACATTTGATAAGACCATAGGTAACTTAAGGAGTGTTATATTCAATACAGCAGATAAGGGAGAGCTTACCAAGAAGATAAAGGCAATTCTAGGTCTCGGAGATGATGTGTATTGTACATTTGCATTTAAGAGTTCTGCAAGTACGTTCAATAACGCAGAATGGGGAAGATTTAGAAAGGATACAGGTTCAGAGTCTTTAAGCTACATATTCTCTGAGGATGAAGAAAGTAAGAATATTAAGCTAAAGACACTATCTATCATTATAGGGGAAGGCACTAATGATATGTTAGAGCTACCTTTAGCTATATTACCTAACCCTCTAACTGTATTTAAGAATGACAAATTCAAGGCAATAAAAGAGGAATATAATGAGATTTCTAGAAGGAATCCTAGTGCTCCTATGTTTGATAAGTTTAATGAACTTATTAAATTTATTCAAGCTAATCCGTCTATTGAAGGAGGAAATGCCTTAGTTAACTTCTTAAAGGTATATACCTTTAACTCTAATGGTGTATTTTACATGGAGGATGCAAATTGGACATTGGCTAATAATCTTAAATCTCAAGGACCGACAATTACTAATGCTCTTAAGGGTTCTGATTATGAATACAATGACCATTTGAAATATGATGGTAAATGGATAACCCTTGATGAATTATCAAAGGTTCCTGGCACTTCTATTTCTAGGGTAAAATTATCTCCTAAGGGAGTTTACTCATTTGGAAATAAAACCGTAAACTTTGCCAAGCCTGGACACCCATTTGTACTTGTTAGTAATGATATAATGCTTAGTGGTGCAGAATTGGAGAATTACTACTATAGACAATTAGAGGATAGTTCTTTGGAGAAGAAGGTGAAGTTAGTTTATGTTGTTCCTCCTAAAGCATCAGTTAAGGAGTATTTTGATAATCTACTAAGCATTGTTTCTGGAGATAAGAACTCTATTAAGAGGATAGGTAATGACTTCACGGCCTATAGGATTATAAAAATATTATCAGCTCAACCTGGCTATGAGACAAGTGACCTAAACTACAATACTACTGCATACGATGGTATAATGAAGTTGGTAGGTAAACTTGATAGCGCAGAGGGAGATGTTAAAGCCCAAATGGAAATCCTTAATGGTCCTGTTGATATTAAAGGGCTAAATAGAAACATTACTGCTAGACAAGCCCTTCAGAACTATCTATTAGGTTCTGTATATCCTCCAAACGCAGATAATACTAGTAGAATATTTAAGGAACTTAATTTACGTTCTATAGAACATATATTAGGTCAAAATAAGATTGATGGAATATTCTACAATATACAATATAGTAAGTCTTCTACAGACACTATTGCTCTAGATGCAGTTTATGATACAGGTAACTACTCTATTGATAATAATCCATTTATGGTTAATGGTAAGATAGATAGCCCTTCGTTCTATGGTAACGTAAACCCATTACTAGAAACAATAGTCAACAAGATGACTAACAATGGTAACTTTAAAGGTAGTAGAGACAATAGCAGGTATTTAGCTGGAAACTCTCGTATAGGAGTAACCCCTAAGCCTACAGCTGATACTATCTTTAGGTCAATGAACATCAAGGCATCTGCTTCAGTTATGTCAGAAATGGATGTAGATACTCTACAAACACTGTCTAAGGAGCAGGTTTTAGATGCATATAGAAAGACAAATCATCTAGTAATACCTATTGGTTCTGACGTCTATATAAGTACTAAACCATCTAACCTTGATGTGTCTAACTCTGTCATTTCAGATATTTCCCAATTAAGTTTAAATATTCACAAATTTACCTTAACTTTGGGGAATGAAATCTTTAGTGCAGAGCTAAATTTGAATAACAATGAGATTACTCTAATAAAACAGACAAGTGTTCCTACTGGGACTCAACTTGCTGTATTCTCGGTAAGCTCATTACAGGAAGTAGCCGAATATAAGAACATTCTTAGTGTATTTAACTTTGCTACACTTGGTAAGGTGCAATCTGCGAAGGGTGTGGAGGCATTTAATAAGGAAGTTAATGCTATGAGAGCAACTTCTAAAATGATAAAAAGGATGAGTGAGGAGATTGACCAATTCGAAGGTTCTCAGAAGGATATGCTTCAGAATTTGGTAAATTTCTTACAATCTAAGCAAGATGAAAAGGCTCGTCTAAACACTACTGACAATTCATGTCCAATAACTATAAAAATTAAATTATAATCATGGGTAAATGTAAATTTAACAAGAATGACTCTAACTTAGACTTACAGGATGTATTACAAGACACACTGGAAGAAATCTGGGAGGAGAAAGACGAATTTAGTAGAAAGGCGATGTTTATTAATAGTCTGAAAGAGATAGGAGAGGGGTACGATATTACGTCCCTCTCCGACCTTGCAGATTTTATTGATGCATTCGTTATGGAGGTTGCTCCAGTATTGCATGATATAGTTCCAACCAACATGACTACCTATCTTTCCGGTCAAAGTAGTAACATTGATGATACTGCTGAAGAGAATCCTACCAAGTTGGATGCTCTGGATGACCCTGAAGGTAACGCTGATGCAAAACAAAGGATTAGGGGATTTATAGTAACCAATTATGGTACTGCAACTGAAATTGCCTCAGCAATGGAAGCTAGTGTTACTGATAATATAGTTAAGTGTTTTCTTGTAGATAGAGAAGCTGGTAAGGTGATTAAGACTGAGCATGAAATTAATGAAGCCTTAAGGAATTATCAAGAAACTCTATTGCAAGATGTAGTTGGTTATCTAAAGGATGCATATTCTAAACTTCCATCAGAAGATGTTCAGGACACTCTAGAGAAGCTGTCTAATCTTACTATGTGGAAGGATGGAGTATATCTAAATGCTGTAGGAGAGTTAAATGCTGTAGGAGAAAGATTCCTCCATCATTCACACTTTACTGCTGATGAACTTAGAAAGATATATTCTAGGAATAGAATTATTGACAAGAAGTTCATTAAGGCATATAATAGTTTAGTTATTTTAAATCACTTTGACGATTTACTTAGTTCTAAACTAGGGAAAGTCTTGAAGATTAATGAGAACTATCCTAAGTATAGTGCAGAAGATAGATATTCTCTTATAAGTACAGGAGCCAACAATAGTAGGAATTGGGGAGATAAGGAGAAAGATGTAAATATGAATGACCATGTGTCGGACATAACTAAGCTATTAGTTGAGACTTCTCCTATATACACTTGGGGAAATAGTACTCCGATTGCAGATAAGAAGGTTAAACTAGACGCATTTAACTATATTATATCTAAAATCAAGAGTTTAACTAACTCTCCTGACATTCACAATTCTTCTCTTACATTTGATGGGATGTTCTTCCTTAAATATCCTCAGTTTGAACATTTGCGTTCTTCTATTGAAGGTAAATCTTTCTATACATTATTATCCTCAGCTAGCACAGGTAACGTGCTTGAGAACTATCATGTACTATTTGAATTATTGTGTGATGATTCATTCTTTAACAGCAACTATGAGTTACTTAGAGGGTTTAGAAGCATAGAGAAGAACTTAGTTTATTCATTGAGGCAAGGAATCTTTAGTAGTGATGCACACTCCTTATTTGGGATTTATAAGAACAATGTTCTTGATACTAACTACTATTCCTTTATCTGCCAATTAGTGGCAACTGCTAGTCCTCTTGATTTTGTGCAATATAGAGTTAATGAGGATGGGGATATAGTTAGAGCAACTTTGAGGGATAATCTTAACAGGCAATTAAGGAATCAACTTGAAAGAAGTATTTCATCTGCGTTGAGCGTTACAGCTCCTACTAAGTATGAATCAATGATTGCTAAGTATAATCCTAGATATGAGGAAGATAAGGTTACAGACCCCAAGGAAGGTGTGAAGACTATTTCTGTATTTAGATTCCATATACCAGACTTGAATGTGTCTATTCAATTCAATCCAAAAGCGAAGAGGTCTAATGCCTTCTCTATATCAAGAGACGGTAAAGCATTAGTTTCATTTAACGGTGAGGAAGATTGGAATAAGGCTCTTCAATTCTTCAAGGAATTCTTATATTTAGACTTTGTTTCTGATGGACCATTAGTTGAAAGCTATCTTGCATTAAAGACGAAAAATGGTAACATTCAATATGATGCAGCAATTAGTGACCTACTTCAACTTAGTACTAGTATATTCTTTAACTCTTACTTCTCTCATAACTTGGTTCCTAAAGAAACAAGTACACAGGAGTTTAGAAGAAAGCAAGAGGAGGTATTTGGAACTGAGAACCTAACCTCTATAAAAAGAGGGGCTAAGGATATTGGTGTTCTACTTCCTAGCTATGTACCAGTAATGGAGGATTTAGCTGCTGCCTATGCTATGACTACAGATGCTTATGTTAGTGGTATAAACAGGGACGGAGAAGGTCGTGCATTATCTGGAGTTGCTATGTCAATGCTTGGTACTAACTACAGAAGTCAGTGGACAAATCAGTGTATGAATATGAATTCCGCTACTAATGGATTATCCCTTCTGAATAATACATTCTTGCATAGAGGAATGGTGGTATCGAGAGAGTATAAAGGTAGGACTGATAGTAAGAAGCATATTGATTTTAATATGTCAGAATCCTTCTATACTGCATTTGTAAGTAATTATTTATGTAATATTGCTGGAAATACAGATGCTGCCTTCTTACCTTCTGTTATCTCAGATAAGTCTACTTTGTTCCACATGGTTGAAAATCTGAACGCCCTCAGCCCTCTAGGTAAACCCTTCAATAAATTAACTAAAGATGAGACCATAGCTATTATTAATAAAGAGCTTGGGGATTGTTATGCAAAGATAATAAACTCCATAACCTTTGAATGGGAGAGATTAAACTCTGCCCTTAAGAGCATAGACAGTTCTTTAGTGTTCAACAACCCGACTCAATATCCCTTATTAGCAAGTAAGGGAATAATTCCTGTATTTAATCCTATGACTAATTTCGCAGAAGTGAATACCGTTTATGGAAATGATTCTAGGAAGGTACTTGAAGAAGTATTAAGGGTTTATCAGAATGTGGTTAGAGGTCCAGAATTGGAGATTAAAGACGAGGTATCATTCCAGGGAGGTAAAACTCTTTCATTTAACAGAACACTAATATCCCTTACTAATAGGTTTAATCCTGAGTATTTTACCAGGGCTGGACTTAATGTGGAAGAGGTATTTGGCAAGTTAACCAATAGTGACGACTTCTGGAGAATTAAGGAGGTAGAACTATTAACTGACTTACTTGATAATGATTTTACAATTGAAACTACTGATGAGAGAGGTAATGCACTTACCACTCCCGAAGTAGCCTACCTAGCTAAGAATAAAGATTGGATAAAATTCTCTACTAAGCGGGTAATATTAGCTAAGTATACCAACTTTGGTAAAACTTTTGATATTACTAAATGGTCTGACCTATATTCTATTGGAGGTTACACTGAGAATGGAATATCTTATAATTGGGGAAGTCCCGGATTTAGTTTCTCTAAGTTCCTAGAACTTAGAGGTGGTGAGTTACAACTTCATCCTGACTTAGCTAGATTTAATGTAATAGATTATCTTCTTAGTCAAGAGTATGTTCTAACTACTGTAGGTACTCATGCTAATCATCCCGCGAAGAAAGCCACAGCTAGTCCTAATGATTTAGTTGAGGAGGCTGCAAGGTACATTGCTCAGCATAAGAGAAATGTATCAGACACAGCTGCTAAGCAGGTTATGAGCCAAGGCTTAATAAATGGAATATTACCTGAATATACTATTGCCGTTATCGAGGATGATACTGCTCCTACCTATAATCCTATGGGGGACCATGATGAGCATGGGGTTAAACAATATGATGGTAGTACATTTGCATCTCCTGAAACAATGTATTTGGAGAATAGCTCTCTTGGTGGGGCTAAAGTAGGTGCTGATAAGAAACCTTTTGTGCATTTTTATAAAGAAGGAAGTGCTACTGGAGGTATTATCAAAACTGCCACATTCGCCCTTACTAACTATACCATGAGTAACAGCAAATTCCTACAAAGGATGGTTAAGAAGATGTGGAGTAAGAATTGGGAATTCGAAGGAGTATTATTTAATGATAATGTGCTTGTAGATTTCCAAGGCAATCCTATATCTTACGAAGACGTTTACTATAAGGGAACAGATGGTAAATTCTACATGATTAATAGTATCACCTATATGCCAGAGGATGGTACATATATGATAATTAAGTCAGAAGTAGAGCCTGATGGTACTATAGTGAAACAACTCCCTGCTGAGATTACCCCCAAACCAGGGGAAGCTCCTAGGGTTACGAACAGTGGAACTACACTCTATCCTGTTACAAACAACTTTGGTTTATTCCAAATGTTTGGAGGATGGAAGTCTTATTCACAATCTGAAGATGGGTTAATTCCGTCTGAGGTTTCAGTAAGAAATGTAGTCAAAGCTGTTAACGGTGTGGGGATTAAACTGAAGGACTCAGTTGTCTCTCAATCAGATGTGTACCAACCTCTAAAATGGTCTTCTATTCAGTATGTAGTAACCGCTGGTGCTATTAAGCAAGGGGCAGCTAACGTAAACCTGAAACATGCTTATTTTGATGATAACCCATACTTGACAATGAAGTTTAGAACTGATGACATTGGTATTCAGTTAGATGCAGAGCACACTGCTGATGAATCTACTTTATCAATTATGACTCAAGTAATTAATGCTTTGGCTTCGAGGGGTTATACTACAGAACAAGCTGGAGAAGTTTATGAGGCTATGTTTGCACTATCAGAAGCCGGAATCAATGACTATGTTGAAGGATTTGAACAGTATGTAGACACTAAAGATGCATCCAAGTTCAAGGATGCAATCATATCTACTATAGTTAAATCTATCCAGAATAGTACAAGTAGGGACGGCAATCTAATGCAAGCTGTTATGGATACTCTAATAGAAGATTCTAGGGCGGGTAAGTTAATAACCTATAAGAATGTAGAAGGTACAATTCCATATAGTAATCCTAGTGTTTTTAATGGAATCTTCTCTTCTATTTCTGCCACACTTACTAAGGCGGCTATTAGACTTAAATTTAATGGTAGCCTTGCAGTGTTAAATCCCTCTCATAAGATTTGGAAGTTATATGGAGATAGAATGTATGACTCTTTTAATAATGATGAAGAAATTCAAAAGTTACAAGAATTATACAATTCTAAACCTATAACTAACTTATCTGAACTGAAGCTTGGTAGGTACTATACAATTACGGTAGATGGGATTACCAGTACTGAGTTTATAGAAACGCCTCAACAATATTGGGATTTGGAAAGCAGGCTAGCTGACAAAGACTTCCGTATAGTTGAAAACATTACTGCTGGTAGAGATTTAGCCTCATATAATTTCACATTTAGAGATGTTCAGGGCAACCTTTATAATATGTGGGATTTAGATGTAGTTAAATCACTATACGCTACTGTTGACCCTCAAGAGAAGATACTGCTAAGAAGAGAACTCCAAAATGCCCTTGGAGCAGTAAGTAACGGTAAACTAGATACTGTAGTCATTAACGGAGTGACAGTACAAGTTGACAAGTCTTCTCTTCAAACTCAACCATTTGAGTTAATAATGCCTAAAATCTACGCAAGTAGATTTGGATTGAAGAGGGGGGATAGTCTATCTACTATCAAGAATGATGATACGTTCTTCCTAAAGAGAATGTTATCTAACTGGGAAAGTAAGGTTAGTGATGCCGATTTTGATATTGAATTGAAGAGGCTAAACGGCAAACACGTATACTTAGTTGATAAGAGAGTTTATAAGAACACTCATCTAACTCCTATAGAAATTGAGACTAGATGGGATGGGGCTAAACTTTACAGAGTTAATAGCTCTGGAGAGAAGCTACACAGACTGTCTGATGAATCTGATAGGGTATATGTAGATGCTAATGGCAATGAGATAATTGTTACCAATAACACTCAATTCTATATTGATTCTTTCAACTATCATACTATCAGAGTATCTAATAGTGCTGCCACAAGTGAAGAAGTTAGTAAGATTATTCAACCTATACTGAACTCTAAATCCAAAGTAGCTAGCAGATTTGCTAAATATATAGGTAAGAGTAACCCTACTGACATTATAACTTATGTAAACAGGCTATATTCTGAGAGTATTGATAAATTGAGAACTAATCCTAGAGCTAAAATTGAAGACCCAAACATTGATGCTATAAGAGATGCTGCTGCAGAATTGCATACATCTTTTATTAAATCTTTGGATGTCTTAGCTGCTCGTATTCCTGCCCAGTCTATGCAATCGTTCATGCCAATGAGAGTAGTAGGATTTGATGAAACAGACACAAACTCCGCCTATGTAAATTATTTCCAGTTCTGGTTACAAGGTTCTGACTTGGATATTGACAAGGTTTCCTTATTAGGTCATTCATTTGACAGAACAGGTAAATATGTTGGATGGAGTCCTTACTTTAATTTAAGTTCTCAGAATGCTCTAGCCGAATCTGAGAAACTTCCATTCCCTACAAATAAAGAGCTAGAATTAGTTGAAGCTGATGATACATCATTAACTAATTGGGCGCATGATTTTGTAGGTTCAGGTAAATTGTTTAACTTTAACGGTTCAGAAGTAGTATTTCTACCAGAATATGACTTGGACAATTCTTTAGGTTCGGTACAATCTCTATCGAATTTCTTAAGAATGGTTAAGAGGAATGGTGGTAAGCTATATATTCCTAAAGGTTCTAATCTTCCATTTGATAAAATCAAGGAACTGATTGACCGACATAACTTATATGTAAGGAACTCTAGCAATCCCGAAGATATGATTAAGAATTTCATATCCTCTTGTATGTTTAAGATTAGTGATAATCCTATTAACTTAATGCAGTCACAATCGTCTATTGATGATGCTGTAGCTCTGCTAAAGGATATAGCTAAAGGGTCAACAGAAGGTCAGAGAACTCTACAATTTACTCCAGGTAATGTAGTAAATAAGTATGAGTCTATGTATGACTTTCAATCTGGTAAGAAGAATGTTGGTATAGTTGCATCTGCCATTAAGGTATTTGATGGTCTGACTTACTACAATAATGCCACATTAAATAGTAATAACCCAATAAAACAATATGGTCTACTATTTAATAGGGCTATTTGCGGTAGTAGATTTAGATTGCTAGCTAATTCATATACTGATAGTCCTGAATCCATAAGTAATCTTGAAGTATTAGATGCATTACGAAGTGTGGACAATGATACAGATGCTAAGCTAGTATTCTCAGCATTGATGTCAGCTGCAACTGATAATGCTAAAGACCCGATATTGGCTAAAATCAATGCCGGACCTAATATGATGGGATTATATACTTACGGTACAGCAATTGGAATTCCTCTTAAGGATTTAGCTGGAGCTATGATGTCCAGAACTGCTCGTATACTCTCTAAGCTCATGGATTCTAATGTATTTAATAGAAAGGCTGGTATGTCAATTACTAGTGCTATTAGATATATTGAGAATGGTCCAAGTATTGGGGAGTTAGACCCAGAATTTGTTTCTATACTAAAGAGTGAGTTTGGGTCTGGGACAGATGCATCTGATTTTGTAATAGGTAAAATGCTACAATATAGGCTCTCCGACCTATCTAAAGGTCATGAATTGATTGATAGTTTAAGAAAGAGAATCAAGTCTATGGATGTATCTATGAACAAAGTCTCAATGTATAAATTCTTAGAAGAGTTATCTGATTATATCAGGTTTGTTAATACGATAAACAATGACATTATCACTAACTCAGAAGGGGTTCAATACAGAGTTATTGATTCAATCAAACAGCTAGTCCAAGGTGCATCTGAAATGGGCAGATTGAGAGGTATCTATGCCCTCAATCAAGGTCTCTCTAATAGTGTTGAAGACTCCCTTAAATTTATTGATAAGTTCGAAGGAATCTTTGAAGATAGAATTAAGGAAATATCAGCTGAAGAGAAAGAGGGTACTGTAATGGTTGACGGAATGATTATGAAGGTTTCTGATGTTATAGCAAAGCTAAGAAATCTAACTAATAATACTGACAATCCATATAGAATCTCCTTTAGTAAATTTATGTCTGATGAGGAATATAGAAGCACTTTAATCTCTCTGTATGGAGGATTAAAGCACTCCTTCAACGTATTGGATGCAGCATGGTCTGTACCTCACTATAGAGGGTATTTGAAAGCCTTCCATATGGATGTAGAAAGCAAGTATATGGTTATGTCCAAGTATAGAATGATGAGGGATTTAGGTCCTAGAATTATTAAGGGCGGTGGATTCTACAGTAGTAAAGAAAGGTCTAATGTTTATAAGAAGTTACAGTCATTCTGTGACATGACTCTTAGGAACACTTGGATGAAAACTTCTGAGAAGGTAATTACAATCCCAGCTGGTGTTACTATTATGAATAGTATTGGTAACACATTTACTACTCAAGGTAATACTCCTATTATGTTAGGAACAAGATGGGGTAATGAGTCATTTAAAATGTGGATGGATTCTGTGGTAATTCCTGAATTAAAGGATATAGAACCTAATGAATTTATTCAATCTTTAAGTCCAATTAGATTAGATAGAACCCTTAGTGGTAACGCTGCATTCGTATATTCTTTGCCAACTAATATGTTACCAAAGACTGGTTCGGAGGTAGAGCGTTTTAATAGGTATAAGAGAGCCTTTAACCAATTACAAGGTGCTCCAACATATCAAGGGTATCCATTGACAGACCTGTTCTTCTATTATAATCTAATAAACTTTAATAACACTGTATCTCAAAGTTCTTTAACTACTATCTTTGAGGATATTATCAGAACAAAATCCTCTCCATTAATAGAGGAGTTTCATAAGTTTACGTCTGTACTTGATTCTAACTCAATGTTAGTTGAGGGGGTAGACTTCACTTATGACGAAGCTCTAAAATGGTGTGCTCCTATTGAAGATACTAACTATTCATCTAAGTATTATGTTAGAAGCTATGATGATTCTAATATGAAATATCACTTATTTGTTAGGAAGTCTAATTCAATGGATAATCCGGAGGTAGATGGGGATTTTGAATATGATTCTGATTATATGGATTTTGTATCTGATGATTATGACAGTGGGGATATGGGAGGTTATCAATATGGACCAAACCTAGAGGATTATACAAGAGTTATTGAGAATACTAACTACACTAATCCTTGGGATGTTGCGGATATATATAATGACCATAACATAAGAATTGACTCAAACTCTGTGATTAATCTTGATGTTGATAGGAATCTAAAATCTATAAGCTATAGGGGTAAAACTTATAGTAGAGAGACTTTAGTTAAACTGGCTGAATCCTTAGGTGGTTCTGAATCAGACTTAGATGTACCTTATGTAACTAGAGTTGTTGATGGTATGAATGTTAAAACTGTTGATAGTCTACAATATTCTGCAATCATAGCTCAATTATTAGACAATCCTTGTTAATTTTATGGCAGTATGTCTTAATAAAAATTCAGTAGAGTACCAGACATTGTTAAAGATGTCTGGGCTCTCTGGATTTAAATTTAATGCTTTTGTATCTACATTTGTAGATAAATTTGGTAGGTATCCAGAGCTTGATGAGATACCTGGAGCTGACTCTAGACCTTACTTAAATAGTTCTTTGTCAGTAAAAACAGTAGATGATACAAGCTTTGTAAAGAATGATAAGATATTCTCTCAAACAGGAACAACAGATGTTAAAGAAGCTAATATTAGAATAAACAATACGTATAGGGACTTAGAAGTGGAACTAACTCCCTCTAATGAAGTTTCAACTATACAAGTTAAAAAGCGTCCTAATAAGTGGGACAATGTATATGAAGGGGGAATAATCATAGATGATTCTACATCTCCTTCTAGAAATGTTGGGGTTTTTAATAGTATATTAGAGAAGCTAGCAAATTTATATGGAATTAACTTCATTGGTATCACTAATGGAGAATTGTCTTCAGAACAATGGAATGGAATAGTAGACGATGCTAAGACAACTAATGCTTTCATCTATAATGGAGATATATACATCAATATGGATAATTCTAGTATTGATGCTCCGCTACATGAAATGCTACATCTATTCTTAGGCTCAATTAGGTATAGCGACCCCCAGCTATACTTCTCAATGGTAGAAGCCATGAATGAACTACCTAATAGGTCAATGTTAGCCAGAGACTATAAGAATAGAACAGATTCAGACATAAATGAAGAACTACTAGTATCAGAGTTCTCAAAATATATAACAGGACAGAGAAGCGTTATTGATAAGTTACCAGCTAATGTGTTACATAAAACATTCTATAATATGAACAGAGTACTTGACTCCGTATTATTTGGCGAACAAAGTGTAACTACTATGAATCCAAAAGACCTATTTAACTCTTCTTTAGTAAAGCTATCAGAATACTTAGGCTCGGCATTAACAAACAACCAATACTCTGGGACCCTTAATGTTAAGTCTGCTGAGGTTCATAGAGTACTAGCTAATGTTAAATCAGATTTGATGAAAAGTAAAGACCTAAAAGAATTTTGTGGATAATGGGGTGCATATATGATTACAAAGGACATATCTTCCAATCTGAGTTAGAGTTAGATGACTTCTTACTTGAAAGAAGGCATTTAGTATCTAAGTATGGGGACATTGTATTTGCCAAGAGTAATAGAGCTATTCAAACTTATGATTCTATAATGAATCTAAAGATGGATACTGAAGCCCTTAAGGCAAATAAGACTATCTCTGAAACGGAAGATGGCAAGAATGATATTGAAAACATTAATGTGTCTAGTAATGGATATATTGGTGTTAATAAGTTTCTACAAGGTTTGAGAAACCTAGACGGGGATTTATTATCCCCTGAATTTAAACCTGAGAGCTATTGGAAAGAGATTAAACCAAGATGGGCGGGAGGTAACTTTGATAAGGAGGAGGCTGCCGCAATATTTGGCGAAGGTGCAGAAACTAGACCTATAGTAAGTGATGAAGAATTTACTAGAGCTAGGGAAGTTATTGAGAACAAGTGGAAAGTTCAGGGTAAAATAGGTACTGAACTCCATAAAGCAATACAGAAGTATTTCAGTGAATCAAAGAGTGGAAGGAATATAAGGGAGTCAGATGATAACTTCCTAATTAACACATACTTTCCATCCATCTTAGATACTAACTTAGTCCCAAGCAAAGTTATCGCTGAGACTGTTAAATACTGTAGGGATTTAGAGAAATCACTACAAAGAGAATTAGGAGAGGATTTAATATACCTTCCAGAAGTGGCTGTCTCTGGAAGTACTTCACAGATAGGTGAGTCTGGTAATCCTAACAAGTTATTAGGAGTTATTGACTTGTTGGTAATTGATAAGAGGGGAAACGTCCATATTATTGATTATAAAACATCACCTAAACCTTACATGGGAACAGCTTCAGAAGCAGGATATGATTCAGCTAAAATCCTGACCTTTAAATACCAGCTAGGAGTATATGAACGTCTATTAAGAAAGTATGGAATAAACACTAGCGGTTCAAGGTTATTTGTAGCACCTATCCAGTTATCTAACTTTAGAAGAGAGGGTGATGATTGGATATATGATGGTATAAAGGAATACTCTGGACACGTTGAGGACTTAACCCAAGATGTTAAAACTAATATCAATATTCAAGAGAATATTGACGAGTTTCTTCCAGCTCCTTTTATTACTAAGGCTACAACTGAGAATCTATTACAAACTGTAACTGGAGTAATGTCAAAATGGTTCCCTAAATATAATAGCGTTCCAGGAGAGATTACAGATGATATGGTAACTGAAACTATAAAAGAAGGTAAGGGGGATAAGCCAAATCCAGAGACAGGTAAGTACGTATATTCTCCAAAAGGTAGCGGCTCTCCTATTAAGGCAGATACATATGAAGAGCTATTCGTGAAAGTAAAAAGGAAAATGAATAATATAGCTAATAATAAGATTAACTCCACACAAGTTATTAAGGAGGGTCTAATAAAGGCTATAGAAGAAGAAAATCCTTACTATGAGTTTACTAGAGCACAGGTTCCTGATAATCCTAAAGGTGTAAATGGTTGGTTCCAAAGAAGGATGTCTAGATATTGTAATTCTAACTGGGAAGTAGTAGATTGTGAACCTGCAGAGTATTTAGGATGTATCTTGCTTAGGAATAAGTTTACTAATCAGATAGATGTGGTGAAGATTAGTACATCTATGTTAAGAAGGTCTAGACAATTAGTAAAAGGAAGAAGAGGACTTACTGGTGCATTTGAAAGTGACATTATATCACAAAATAAACCTAACTCATTGATGATGGAGAGTGTTAATGGTAACATCGAATTGATGGAAGCCATGTTGGTATTAAATAACTTACCTAGTCTATTTGAGGAGAACGCTATAGTAGGAGAAGTAAGTGTATACAACCCATTCAGAGAAGAAGGTATCTCAGCTGATAATAAGCAATTATTATACTGCTTCAATGAGTTAGACAAGTTATCCCCGATTGGGGTGAATAATCTAAAAGGAAGGAAGGCTCCAGTTAAAATGGCAAATAGGTATGATATATTCTACAATAGGTTTAGGGAGATTATATCTAATGTAAGGGATGATACTAAAATAAATAAGAAATGGAGAAAGTTTGCAGAATCCACCAGTGCTTTAGATGCTTGTATAGGAGACCCAACCAAGCTCAGGTTAGAACTCCTTAATCTTAGAAAGGAGTTTCTGGAAGCATTCCCTAACGTTAATGATACCAGACCAAATGATGATATTATAGGTATGCCTCATGTTCAAGTATATAGAATGTTAGAAATGGCTATTGGTGAGATAGATGGTCTGGATTTTAGACAACAGCTTCGTGACCATGATAAATGGCTAGAATCTATCTATGTATGGAAGGCTGGTTTGGAAGGCACTTACCTTGATAACCCAGGTAATATGAAGAGTCCAATTCTAAATAAGCTAACTTCACTGGTAACTGTAGCATACCAAAATATTAGAGACACAGTAAATAGGTCACAAGGTGAGATAAGAAACCTAGTAAATGAACTAAAGAATGACCAAGGATTTACATATCTCAAAGAAAGAACTATAGGTAACCAGGCTACCCTATACAGAGATATGATAGTATATACCGATGATGGGGATATATTATTGAAGAACCCAGATGACCCAACAACTGGGCTATCCGAAGCTCAAAAGAAGTTCCTAAAGTATTTCCTTAAGACAGTTAATGCTAATAGATTCAAGAATATGTCTGAAGAAGAGATAGAAGAGTTACGATTATCTGGGGATGTGAGGTATTATAGGCTGCCCTTAGCTGCTGGTAATGCTACATCTATTGCTTCAAGTAAGGGGTTACTATCTGCTATAAAGGATAAATTACAGGACTGGAATCCAAAAAAGGCTGTAGAAAGGGCTAAAACAAAGGTAGAAGGATTCTTAGACCCCACGGATACTAATATTGAAAAAGTCCGTAGAGGAGAGCTATGGGAAATGACCAACTCATTTGATATAGGCGAGAAGGGTTCAGATATAAGGCTAAGTTTGATAGAAGATAGGAAGCCAGAGTTCTTCGAAACAAATCTTGAGACTTTATTACTCAAACATATCACTGCATACTCTGCTAAGGAACACTTAGATGAAATCTTCCCATCGTTGCAAGCCTTAGCTATTCACCTTAGTGATATGGGTACTATCCTAAATGATAAGTTTGAGGATGACTTAGAGTATCTAAGTGACTATATTAGGAATAAGATATTTAACCAATCTCTAATCTCCGACGACCGTAAACTTCTTGCAGCTATTACTGGAGGATTGATGGGATTTGCTTCTAAGATTGCATTAGCATTCTCCCCAGTACAGATGTATCAGCACTTAGATGGTATTTGGAAGGATATATCATTAGTAATACGAAAGCCTGACGGAGGATTATCTTTTACTAAAGAGAATATGGTTAAAGCCTATAAGTATGCTATTGCAGACGCTATTCACTATGGCAACAATAAGTCTATGTTGGAGTTGCTGAATGAACTGTATGGACTTAATGATATAGATATGAATACCTATGCTGATAAGATAAAGTCGGACCAAGCTGGTATATGGAACTTCTGGGCATCCGCTTTTAGATTTGCATCTAGGCCCGACTTCTACAATAGAATGACTATATTTGGAGCGCAAATGAGAGGAGATGGGTGCTGGGAAGCACACTCTGTGGTAAATGGTAAATTAGTTTATGATTGGAAGAAAGATAGTCGATTTAGTGCCTACGCTAGTGGAAATACATCTAGTCCAGACTATAAGAAGCAAGAGGCATTGTATTATACTATGGCACACCAGTTAGTTAAAGAACATACTAGGAATGAAGACGGTTCATTATTTAAAGTAGGAGATGCATTGCCAAAGGCATATACTGTCCAGCAATCTGAAAGTCATAAAGCCTTAGCAGACTCAATATATGGATATTATTCCCATGAAAAGAAGTCTATGTTCCAAAGTACTCTAATTGGGGGATTATTCTTCCAAATGTGTACATACTGGTCTTCTAAGAAGAATCAATATCTAGCTCCAGAGGGAATCAAACTGCAAGGTAGACTAGTTCATTATGAAGAGAACGGACAGAAGTATTACCATAAGTTAGATGATAAAGGTCAGATTACAGATGAAGCAACTACTGAAGATACAGGATTCCCATTCTACAAGTGGGAAGGACGATTTGAGGAAGGTATCTTATTAACCCTTAACAAGGTTCTAAATGACCTAATAGTAGGGTCTTATAAGAAAGGTAGTGTAAGAGAAGGATGGAAATTGATGACTAATGACGTCTGGAATAATGAGGATGAGAATCTTAGAAGGGCATACAGGTCTAATTTACGACAGTTGTTCTATGATTTATTTATGCTATTATTTGTAGGGGCTGTAGTTAGTGGTTCTCTAGCAGAATTTGTTAAGGATGATATAAAAGAACGAGGCAATGATACCATGAATGATGCGGTAATAAATGCAACATTATCTCTTGGAAGTAAAATACTTACTAATTCAGCCTATGATTTCAACTTCCTTGATGCAGTTGCTGGGCGTGGAATGCAATGGACCCCATTCGCATTTGAGACTCTTAACAGAACCGTAGATACATTCTCAAGTGTTATATCAGGAGATAAATCTTTGTATCAGGGTCTAATTAATACTGTGGCAGCTACTAGAGCAACTAAGCCAATTTGGGATTATATAGACCCAACTAAAGAGGAATAAGACAATGTTGATTGGAATCAGTGGTAAAAAGCAAACTGGCAAGGATACGGTATGTAAAATTATTAAAGCATTAGATATATGGAATAGGTATGGAGATGGAGATATGCTTACATTTGTAAAGATGTTGCTTAAGACCCCAAGTCCGCTAGGTAGTATATGGTACAAACACGCATATGCTGATAAGCTTAAGCAAGTCCTATCCATTATACTTAATGTACGTGTAGAGGCATTTGAAGATAATATATTTAAGATGTCCTACAGTGAGATAGCCAAACCTGAAGGAGGATACTATACTAATAGAGAACTTCTGCAGAGATTTGGAACTGAAGTTGGAAGAAGTATATCTCCAACATTATGGGTGGATGCCTTGTTTACAAACTATAGTGAGCATGACCATTGGATTATCCCAGATGTTAGATTTCCCTCAGAAGCTAAGGCTATTAAGGATAGAGGAGGTATAATCATTAGAGTAGACAGGGAAACTCTTTCTCATGACAACCACCCGTCCGAAACAGCATTGGATGATTATGAAGGTTTTGATTACAGAATAGATAATAATAGTGATATAGAACATTTAATAGGTAAAGTTAAAGAGATAATGTCTCAACTAAACCTTATATAAACAATTAGGGCGTTACTGGTGATTAATTCACTGGTAACGCCCTTATTTTTTTATTTAGTCTTTCTTTTCTACATATTCAGGTTCTCTTTCATCCTGTTGCTTTAGATAGGTAAACATTCTCTTACCTAATGCCTTATAGTCCTTCTCACTCTTTGATTTAGAAGCTCTCTTAGCCATTCTGATTAAAGTTCTAGTATTCTTTCTACTAAAGATTCTCTCACCACCTTCCAATTCCATTTGAGTGGAACCATCTGGGGCGATTACCTTCATTTTAGGTAATTCTTCGTCCTCTTCAATATCAAGTTCATCTCCCTCTTTAATTCCAGAGCCTTGATTGACCTCTAATACAAATCTAACATCATCTTCCTCTGCTATATTCTCATTCTCAGGTTCTCCCTGATATACTGATATTACTTCCATATCTTCATTGATAAAGATGATGTCTAGTGGGATTAGTGTATCCTTCATCCAGAAACCTATTGTACACGGCTCTTCAAAGAAGAATAACATCCCTTCATCATCTTTCATTTCTGTAACTCCCTGTAGACCTTTGATTCTCTCTTCCTCAGTTCTAGCACAAGTTACATTATACTCTCTGTCTCCTATTTCAATCTTCATTATTCAACTGTATTTAATAGTCCTGTGTTATCAACTGTATTTTCAAGAATCTCATGTACAAGTAACTTACCAGCTTCAATAGCAGCTTCATCAGAGCCATCTTGCATTAGTTTCTCTAATTGCTTAGTAACTTCAAGATTGAAGATTATCTCCTCCCTCTCAACCTCTGCATGTTGTTTAATGTCCCCACCTTTCTCTTCTGTAATAACTGGGATACCTTTAGCTGTTACATCCTCAAACTTATCATCTACATCCTCTAAGTGATGTTTATGAGCGTGTAAAGCACCGTCAGGAATTACATTAACTGCACCTCCGTTTTTAAATCCAGCTACTTCCTCCATTCTAACCTCTTCTTGAATCTTCTTTCTCTTTTCTTTCTGACCTTTAGATAACTTAACTACTCTCTTAGCAAAGTCTCTATCCATCTTTAGTCCAGACTTACCAGCCCTTACTGTATTTTGTTGATAGCCACCATTTAGTTGTAACTGGGTCCCAAGTCCAAGTAAAGGATTGTTAGAAGCTGCAAATGCCATTTGAGCTTCATCTGCTATGTTACTCATCTTAGATTGCTGCATCTGAGCATTGTGTATTTGTCTGTTAGCTCTATTCCTTGCTCCACCACTTAATAGTCCATACTTTTTACCGCTCTTAGTAAGGGCATCATCTACAGTAGCTTGGGTTCCACCATAGGCAGAACCTACTTGTTCAAATGCTTCATTATCCTTAGTAATAGTATCTGCTTTCTTAGCACCGATAGAATTAATTAAGCCTACTGGAGTTAACTTAAGGAACTTACTATCTAATATCTTGTCAGCTGTAGTCATTTGGTCTGTTCCTACTCCCAATGCTGTTAGACCATCAGATAGCATTCCACCTACCTTCATAGCACCTCCTATAATAGTACCAACTCCAGGTATAGCAGACACAGCATTAGCAGCAGCATCATAGCCTTGATTTAGTCCAGTAGTTAAAGCTGACTGTTCAGTCTGCGGGATTAGACTCCCAGCCACATCAGCAATACTCCCAGCTAATCCAAAACCTTTATTGAGATTATTTTGCCTTGCGTATGTCCTTCGTATATTGGAGGATTGGTTCTTATTCCATTGTCTAACTGTGTCAGGAAGTTCTAACTGCGTAGGTATCTGAGGTTGCTGAATCATTGAAACAAGACTTGTAGGTTGGGGTAGTGGAGGAGTCAGATTACTCCCCCCTGTTAGTACCCCAGAATTTCGATATTTCTGTATACGTTTACGCATAACTTACGATATATAATGTTTTTAAAGCTGTTATTATAGCTAACTCATCACCAGTATATCTCACTTTAATCTTTATATATTTATCCCTAATTCTAGTCTCCTTCCTTTCATTAGACCATTTATTAACATCTAATGACAAGAAATCAGCACTATAACCTCGGTCTCTTAATTCAGATGGGATATCAGAGTTACTAGTAATATTTAGAGCAGTCATACTCTCTGGTAATGGATTGTTAACTAGGTTAAGGGGTGGATATGTATTACCATCTTTATCCTTAATAGACCAAGCTAATTCATTTTTAGCCCAATAAGTTATAGAAGGTATTTGAATATCCCACTTATCTTCTAAGTAGTCCATGTTACCATTTATTCTACCATACTCCATAACCTCATACCATTTACCATTTTGAACTAGTACATTTGTGTATCCAGCTGCTATAAGTGAGCTATATCTATCTTGAGTTATCTCTTGTAAATATCTCTTCTTAAAAGGACATGCCTTAATATGAGTAGCTATTCTAAATTCATTCAGTTGTTTATCATGTACAATCTCTGAACCAGATATTGATTGATAGTCCTTACCAGCTGATGTCATTGATTGATAATGGTCTTCAATATCATTCAGACTATCTACCCTTGAATATAATAGTGGGAACATAACTGACATATCCTTGTACTTAGTAGTACTGTACAATATGTCTCTTTGTTCTGGTATAACATCCAAGTAATCATGATTATAAACTATATCTGCACCATTATATTGGTATAGATGTTTAGTAGCCTCTTGCCTAAAATACATATTCTTTTTGTCGTTGGCAAAGTTATATACTTCTCCAACAACTTCAAAATGGAATGATTCAGGTTGGGTCTTATTACTTATAATCTGTAAGTTATTAAAGATTTTATGTACTGATGGATTATCAACTACAATAAACTCCAGCTCAAATGGATGTTGCTTACCATACCAATAGCAAGGACTAATTGGCTTTCTAGTAGGCATTAATCCAGCTTGACCATGCTTCCAGAATGAAGTAGTCAGTAAGTCGTACCTCATCTTAGTAATTACAGTCACATTAGAGTACAATGTCTTTACTACATTTCTAACCTCACCTTCAACTAAGTCAGTTCCTTGATTATATACTACTGCTTTAATAGGTATTGTCCACCTGCTATCTCCCACAGAATTAGCACTAACGGATACCTGATTCCCATTAGTAATGAAGAACTTATTTCTAACTCTATCATCAGCAATGCTATACTCAACACTTGAACCACTAATGTCCAGATTCAGCTGTAAGTTACCTAGCTTAGCTTTACCATCTACTACATCTAATACATCATTAACTACAGCCCCACCCTGTATACTAATAAGAGGGTAGTTAGAAGTTATCTTAGTAATTGTCTTAGATGTATTCCTGTCAAAGCTAAAGAAGATATTGTCAATATTCTCAGAATATGATGGAACCCATGAGTAGAATGTTACAAACTTCTGCATAACTTCATTGTAGCATAAATTCCATACATTCTCTTCCAATGTATTAATATCATCATAGAAGGTAAACATTACATCTTGCTTAAACCTATTGTAGTGAGTTTTCACATTCCTAATGCCAATAATTGGAGTCTTCTCTTTCTCTGTAAGTGATATATTATCATTCAAGAACTTCTGTACTTTAAAGTCTGAGATAACCTCGAACAGTTGTCCGTTAGTTCTCCAAATCTTCTTTCCAACTGTATCTACTCCATAGACGTAATACGGCGTCTTGATGACACTTTCCGCCCACTGAGTACCGAATGTATCAGACAGCATTTTTGGATTCTCTGGCAGCACGTTAGAGGTGTTTATGAAGATATTTCCGCCTGCACCCTCACCCGCAACTGCTCTTTCATTGACAGGTATCAAAGCAACACCATGTTCAAATACACAGATAATACTACCAAACCATTCAACTAGTTTAATAATACTACCATAGGTTAATGGATAGTCTCTATAGTGAGTCAATTTGAATACTCTATAACCATTTTTGAATGAGTCATTGACATTGATGTCAGAGTACATAACTCTAATATGGAACTTATTCTTAATAGCTGGAACATTAGGCAATTCATAGTAGTACTTGTCAGATGTAGTACTGTTTATACCACCATTTATTACAAATGATTCTGGTATCTTAGATTCTCCAGTAACTGACATAGCTTGTAATGGATAGAATCCTCTAGGTTTACCTGCCATTCCCATCTCAGATGTACATGATACGTCAGTACACCTCATTGATAGATTGACGTTGCTGCAAACCTTAATAGTAACCCAGTGTCCTATCTTGATGGCATTAACATCACCTCTGTTGATTTTGCCGTTCTTCTCACTATCTCCTATAGTATAGTTATCCTTCCATGACATTTGGTCTATAATATCATCATTTATAGGAGCTGACGAATCCTGGAAGTTCCTACACATTCTATGTGTGTAGTTACCTATATAGCAATCACCTCTAAATAGGTTCTTAGCCATCATAGTATCTCCATCCTCATCTAAATCATCCCATAACATTCTATTACATATAGCATAGAAGGCTGATGAATCTTCATATCTAATTTCGAAGTAAGTATCTAATAGGTTCTCCTCATAGTTAGGAATCTTAATATCAATAAGACTCATCTTATTAGTATTATATCCCTCCAAACCAATATAAGGTCCCCAACTTCCCCTTAATAGATTCCTAGCGTTGGATGATTTATTAGTGTAATCATAGTAGGATACTCTCCATGCTTCCTCAGCTTCCCCAGCCCTTGCACTGAATAATTGTTTCTTCCCCTTAAGTGACTTAACATTATCTCCAACTGCCATTATGTTGTACACCTCATCTTGAGTTGCATCATTATAGCTGTAGGATGTATTATAAAAATGTACTCCGCTTCTCTCAAAATACTTCTTAGTAAACTGAGACTTAGCCATCTTAACGTTAAACTGAGTTCCAGTAAATAGCTGATTAAAGTAGGATTGTCTTAGTTCAAACTCAGGACACAAAGCAGCATATCCCTCTAACACAGACTTGGAAGGAATATCTTTACATCTTCTGTCAAAGTCATGTGTCAATACTCCATCATCATCTAGGAATCTCTCTACTCTATATTCATCATCACTCGTTGGTAGAACTGGCAGATAGCTTGTATTCTCTAGTCCAATTGTAACTGCCTGAGCTAGTGTAGTAGGTATTCTCTTTTGTCTTACGAAGAAGAATCCTTTAGTGTATCTCCTTAATTCCCTAGCTGCATCTTTGCTAATCTTAATATCAAATCCAATCGGAATTGTACCACTATCAGCTAATTGATTACCGTTATATTTAATTTTAACTACACCCTTAGAGTTTTCATTCTGACTATCTAGCTTATATGTTTCCTTATTAATAGGGATATATTCTCTATTAGCCTGGATAGTAGCTATATCATTAGTACTAGTCGGGTCAAATCCTTCTTTAAATAGTGGATAATCCTTCCAATCTATTCTATCTGCATCCCCAAGTTTGGCTAGTCTACTAATACCCCTAATATTAAATACAGGAGATAGGGTATAGTCATTAAGGATATATACCACCCCTAGTCTGTAGATTTCATCATTCCAATATCCGAGTCTGTTATAGATGTTCATCACATTGTAATACTCGTATGGTTGGGCTACTCCGGAATTGTCCTTATAGTCTTTATCAACTCTTCCTATATTGTTCTCTACATTTAACTCTGGCAGGAAGTGAAGAGATAGGTCTGTAAGTTCTTTATATGGAATATCTGGATTAGCTACATTGCCTAAGAATAGCATATTCTGACAAGTAGTTTGTGCTACTGCACTATTAACCACATTGTATGCTACGTTAATATCATTAATACTAACAGATTGTACAGTTTCAAATCCAGTAATACTAATCTTAGCCACATTATTATATACGGCAAACTGTTTCATAATCTTAAACGATGTAGTCATTTCATTTCCATCTATATCAGATGTACTCCTTGTATAATAAACTACTACATTGTTGTAAGATGAATCTATGTTAGTTAGTAAGAATGAAGCTGACTTATAACTGTTTTCATCTCTAATTCCACCTTGTATAGAGGATGGGTCATTCAAATTACCAATATGGCAAGTTACTATGCCTGACTCAGCTATAAAATCTGTTTCATTCCCATCTGAATCCGATAACTTAAAGTAGAATACATAATTACCAACCCTTAAATTACCACTAGTATTTAGTCCCATGAATGTGAGGTTAGCAATATTGTTAGTCTTCTTATAAAGGGATATATCAGATTCAAAGGAATCTATGTCATATATGTTAGTGTCATTATCTCCTTCTCTATCTACAATTTGATATGTGTTCATACCAGTAGATGAGAATCTTGTATTAATTAACTTAGGATAGGTACTTCCGTCATTAAGGATAAGGTTAACTGAACCATCATAAGACTGTTGAGTAACAATGTCAATAGGATGGTTCAGGTCAAAGTTAAGTAGTTCTGTATCTAGGTTAATTAAACTACCTTTAGGATACACAACTGACCCATGTTCCCTTATATCCTCATTAGTTCTTAAAACCCTTAATGGGTTATATTCATAAACTAATGCTCCTTTTTGTTGAAGTTGATTTAATCCTAAGTCTAAGTTTAGTGACTTACCACTTAGTGATTTGAAGTTCATATACTAATAACGAAATATTGATTTAGGTCCAAACCCTATATTTATAGCCATATCTGGGGCAGAACCACTATGGTCTTTTCCATCAGTCCAAGTTGCTAACACAGTTGATATATTGTGTATTCTAACATCATTGAAGTAACCTGCCGGAATTTCCCCCGAACGCCCCTCTATCTCATACATATTGATAAACCTATCATTTATTCTATATCCTAATGAGATAGGCTCATTTCTCCAGGATACCATATTAGAATCTGAGGCTTGATTAATTTGATACGTTCCATCACTATTTACAGCTAAATTAATACTTCCATCACTATTAGCCGAGAATGGAGAAGCAGGCTTCCCTATGAATATCTTGCCCCTTTCTTCATCAGTAAATTGTGACCCTCCACTAGTAGTATAGTAGGAATATGCACTTGTGTAGCAATTTAATATATTAGAATCTGTATCAAATTTTATATTGTCCCCATATTCAATAGTTGCTTTAGCTGATGTGGGCATATGTACCTTAAATATTGGTAGAAAGTTCTTAAGTCCAGATATTGCAGCTACCCATTTAGCCATATGGGACTCGATAGATTCTTTACTCTCTCCAAGGAAGAAGTTTACATCAATATCTCTACCTGCATTGTTAATTGGCACATTGACATCACAGCTAGTATTAAATGCAGTATGGTATACAAACTCTAGATTATTTGGACCAACGAAACTAAAACTCTTGTTACCTTTCTTTACAACTAGCATTTGGCTTAAGAAGCATTTAATCATCTTCTCCACCCTTATTAGTGTGGATTCCACTTGCACATTTGCATTCTCAGTCTTTCTAGATGCAAGATTAATGGGCCAATGATTACCATCCTTATCTTTCCATGTTGCTATTAGATAATTGTCCTCATCATCTATCTCTTGGTCTTTCCTAAACCAAGCTGCATTAGTGTATTGAGTACCATTGAATCTTAACGATGCAGCATCACAGTCATGTCCGCCAAATATTCCGATTGTACCATTACCCATACTGGCTAAACAGGCTCTCAATCCTTCTTCATTGACTCCTGCCCCACCATCCGGACCCCTAAAGTCCCCTTTAGTGTGTGCATCTCTAAGTACTCTAGAATTATACGCTAAATGTCCTCGACTTCCTGTAACGCAATACAATACATCATCAGTCTCTTTAAACGTAAATAGTTTATTTAGCTCTGATGTATCTAGAGAAGGGCTGTAAACAGGCATTAGTTTCTCTATCTCTGCACTTGTTGATTTAACAGGACCATTTGCAGCTATAATGTTTCTGGATGTATATATCCTTCCCTTTAATTCTTTCTTAGAATTATCCCAAGTAAAGTTCTCAGTCTTTTCAAATAACTGGTCAGCACCTATCTCTGAGGTCGATGTAGAGCTGTTACTAAAGGCAATGTTACTATTGTCAGGTTTACCAAATGTAGCTGTTGGGGTAGAACCAAAGAAGTTATTTATTACACTTTGGTCTGGTTTACCTGCATAAGTTCTATCATCAAAATCAAAGTCTGCGGCTGGTCTAATGATAACATCATATACACCTGTCTTCCTTGTGTTATATCTGTAATTAGGTTTAGCATCAGATGGAACTTCCTTAATATAGTCTAATGGGCTAACTACGTCCTTGTCTACAAATGTCTGACTATCATGAACTTTAATAGCAGTAGTGATATTTCCATTCCTTACAGATGTATTTACCTCATTCTTAGTTCCTAATAAAACTTTCTGTCTCGCACTTCCACTAGGTAGCTTATTAAAGTCTGGAGTTTCTTCAAAGCTATCATTGAAATAGCTTCCAGTATATACTAACTCATATCCAACCGTCTTCTTAGTATCACCTACATACCTGTCTATTCTTACTATGTATATCCAACTCTTTCTAATTGTTGAATCTCCGAACGGAATTATCTCTTCGAAAGAACCATTATAGTATTCTTTAGATATGGTATATACATAATCGCCTTTTAGAGTTGCAGCAGATTTGGCCTCAGCTGAATCATTTATATCAATAAATGTAAACTCAATTTTGGTAATGTTAGAGTCTTCATTCAAATTGTAGTAGTCATACCCCCAACCAATCTTTAGATATGTATCTGTCACATAAAATCTCCACTCCCCTAATACCTCAGAGTTAGTCCTAATAGCATCAAAGTCTATAGTTCCACTCTTAGCCATTCTCTCTAATACTCCATAAGGACAAGCTGGCATAATTTTATACTGAGTCTTACCTGTCTTGCCACTCTTAGTAATAGTTGACTTAACGGCAGATGAATCAGCTTCAATCAATCCAACCTCATCTGGATTATTTTTGGTTGTTCCTTTAAACACTCCTGTAGTTTCTCCAGAGAACTCTACACTGATAACCTTAGTATCATCATTACATGAATACTTTCTAATAAGGTTGAATGTATCAAAGGTCTTCAACTCAACTACTAAGATTAGTGCTCCAGATGATTTAGCACTAAATACTTGGACTAATTCTTTTGATTTGATAACATCCAGCATTGGAGTATTACTATTCTCATAAATCCACAGTCCATTGCTATATATCTTCAAGTTCTTCTCATCTATATAATCAATACTACCACTACTATTTATAACACCCAATCTTAGTTTAATTGCACCTCTATTGATTGCCTCTTTAATAGTTGCATCTATAGAATTAGTAACTATCACAAATCGGTCTCCAGGATGAAATATCTTTACTTCATCTGAATTATTAACTTGAAATAATTTCTGCTTGTAGTATTCTAATTCTATATAGGGCACTGAACCCTTCATTGTGATAAACTCATTGAAGTTAAACCTAATAGGAGTGACATTTAGGTCTTCTCCCTCATACAGCTGTTGAGGAGATGGAAACGAACCTATCTGACTCTTACCAGTGATTGGATTATGAGCTGCAACATATATAATACCTCCATGTTCCTTCATTCCTACAGGTACATATCCTTTATCAAGATAGGCTGTGTGAACTTCACCATTTCCCATATCATTCTGTAATACAAACTCATTACCATTGTATGTTATTATAGTACCATTTAAGCAGTTTGTTAATACATTACTGGGAGTAGTTAATGGATGTAAGTCCATTATTAAACCCTCACCAAAGGTATTAATTGCTTCTTTTCTCATATTTTATAAGTTCATAGTTGTTACTACTAATAAGTATGTCCTTGAACGTACTTGGGCTATCTCTTACTAATGCAATCTCTAAATCATTGCATTTCATTGTATCTTTAAAGAATGTGTATCCCATATCGGTAATGTATCTATATCTTATAATGTATTTAGACCAACTGTAAAATACTTTAGCCTCATCAAATACTTTCATTCCGAATTTATTATGGAATATAAAATTCTTCTTCTTTCTTCCCCTTCCAGTAGTAGATTTAACTACTGATTTATATTCATCTTCTGTTAATCCTATATAATAGTATCCATCCCACTCTTTAACCTTTTTAGAATACAGTACTCTTAGCTTCCTCCTAAGCATTCTCCTATAGTAATTATAGTGTTTAATTGAGTCACGTGTAAGTTGCCCACAATAAAACCAATACCTATACTTGGTACTACTAATAAGAGTATCACATCCCCTAAGATTGTAATAGTATAGCATCCTCCATCCATATTCAACAGCTCGTTTGACATCCTCTGGAGGTACTGTAGGGAATTGGGCTATTAGCTCCGGTAAATAATCATTGACACTTTTTAGCATTAATAATACTGTTTACCTTGATTAGTATATTCTAATATCCTATCTCTATGCTCAGGGTCTAGATATATTAACTTCTCCCTCATAACCCCTTCGGATTGAAAGTGGAACACCATTTGATATGCACAGAAGTTAGATGTTAGAAAGTCTACCTTAGCCCACTTACCATTTCTTCTCGCCTTAGAGAACTCATCCCTCTCGAATCGCTTCATCTTCAGCTCTGCTCTCCTAGACCTAGTTGGGAGAATAAATGTTACATTATTTTCAATTATATCTTCTAAAACCATATTCAAGGCACTCTTAAATATCTTCTTAGCGATGATTTCCTTGTGCCTATTACCTATTAATTCCTCACACGCCTTCGCAGTCATCTTCATCTTCTTAGTGGGAAAGGAGATGAATAACTCGTCTATATTCATGGCATATCCTGTAGCGTAATTCATTATTTTACAAATTTCCAAGTTTTATTAAATATCTTCCTATTCCAGCTTGTCTTAGCATCCAAGATTTCATTCATATCATTCTGGTTGATATACATAGGAACTCTGGCGGCATCACATAGTCTATACCACCTTTGCTCAAGAAGTTGTGCCTCTTGTAACATATTTTGATTATGCTTACTCCAGCCCTCTTTAAACCTGTCCGTGTATGCACAATAACAAGCTATTGCATCCTTCTCTTTCTCATTGATAAATGGTAATCCATCATCATCTAGTAAGATTCCCTTATACAGTATATTAACTGAACCATAATCCTTGTCAAAGTAAAGAGTGTCATTTACTCTCTCATACTTAGCTAGCTTACCACTAATATAGAATGGATTGTTATATACCTTACGTCCTTCAATATAGTTCTCAATGAATTGTGATTGATAATCTCCATTGACTGTATCATTAGTAGTATATCTCCAGTCCTCAAAGTCGTATGTTACAGCCTCAACAAAGTCACAATTACATGGTAGTGTAACCGTTAAGGTTTCACAATCTATCTTACATCTATATCTGTATAGTTTAGTTTGTCTATTACCTATCTTATTCCAGGCAATCAGACCTATTTCTTCAAACTCTTCTGGTGCTAATTCTATACCATATAATAGATTAGCTTGAGCGTATGCTGATTGAAAGTTTTCCATTATTTAGGAGTTTGGTCATTAGGTAATATCGGAGCAGCTAACTGTCTGTAATAACGTAGCTTCTTCTCTGTCAATCTCTTCTTTATTTCAGCGTCGATGAAAGTCATATTATTAATGTCTAATGCAGAGCAACATCCATAAGTTTGTAGCTGACGAGGGTCTTTAAATATACCTACTACAGATACTTGCTTAATAACTGGAAGATTGAATATCCAACAATCATACATATTATTAGCATTGGGAGTTACGTCTATATATACATAAGGTTTGTTCTTAGCTCTCTTTCTATATTTATGATACTGCATTACAGTAGGACTTATGTACCATATAAATGGCTGTCCTTTATCTACAGAGCCTATATATTCAATACCACCTCCGAACTCAGTTAGAAGTTGTGGTATTTCAAAGTGGAATGTTGGTGTACCATCTGCTTTATTGCTACAGGTACAGCTCTCTATATCCTTACAGTCTACGTTGATACAATTAATAGACATTAATAAATCCCTCTTAGGAATAAGTCCTTTCATGGAATATTCCTTAATGATTTGCAATCTTTCATCTACAATATCATCTTCTAGTTGTTCTATTGATAAAGTATTGGAAGTGGTATAACCTCTAAGTCCAGATACTATATCATTATAGATTGCAGATGCTAATTTAAAATAATATCCCATAAGTACAAAATAAAAAAGGCGACGACTTAAATGGTCATCGCCTTAGTATTAGTAGGTTTATTAAGCTACGTCTTCGTTATCTGCACCTGGTTTCTTGATTTCATGGATAGTACCAAGAACCTTTAGAGCAGTTTCAAACTCAGTTGCTAGTGAATCTAGTACATAGAATACATGAGTAGTCTTAGATGTAACTTGCTGACCAACAGCAGCTCCACCAAACAGACCTCTATCTACCTTGTACTCGATGATGTACTGGTTGTACTTAGCACCTGGTACAGGAAGCTCTTCTTGGTTAACAGCTTCGAACTTTCTAGCCTCGATAGTAGGTAGTCTAAGGTCTTTTAGGATATGAGTATAAGTACCGAATCCTTCAACACTCTTAGTGATTGTTCCTTCAGTAACATCCTCAAATACTTCATTAGTAAGTGGGTTGTTAGCAGCTGTGTTAAGTTTTTGAATCTTAGCCTCAGTGAATAGTTGATATTCGTCTACTCCGTGAATTGTTAGCTTGTCTCCAGCTACCTCAGTCTTGATATATTTGTCACCATAGAAGGCTTGAATCTTATCAATAACTCTCTTGATTTCTTTAGCAACATCTGTTGCAGTAGTAGAGTTGGAAGCAATCTTGAACTCGTAAACGAAAGGCTTACCTTTGAATACGAAGTCATTAGAGTAGTATGAGTTTTGACTTCCAGATAATCTGATGTATAGCTTCAACCTATAGATACCTGCGCCTGGGTTAGTAATAGTGAACTCTGCCTTACCAATAACTGGGTCGGAAGCAGCTCTCTTGTACATCGCACTTACGTTAGATTTGAGGAATTTGTTTACACGTCTTACCTCAATGTTGTCTGAACCCTTAACGATTTTATCTAAACCAGTGGTTACATCTTTCAGTGAGTTTAATACAATAGTGTTAGTGTACTGAAACATAACTTAAATTTATTTTTTAGTTTGTGACTGTTGCTGAGCTGGATTTGCAATAGTCTGATTAACTGCTAAATTAGTTTGAAGCCTTGGGTCACCTGCGTTCTCCAATAATAGCTTTGCCAGCTCATTTATAATCTCTTGACACACATAATCTGGAAACTCCATGACTTGTGATGTATCTTCAACCATTTCAATCTGGTCTTGTGTTAGTCTAATTTTTTGAGGAGTCTTAATGTAATCAACAAATATATCAGTTAATTGAAATACAGAAGAATCCTTGCCATACCTAATTTCAAGTCTAACTTGAGATGGATTTCCATACCTATTAACTCCTGGCTGTTCTATTAAGTCTACTGACTTACCTCCAATAGTAATTTTAGTTGGAAGTGAACCATCTGTACCAGTAGTTTGCTGAATAGTTGTGTTTAGTGATATACTTCCTTCTCCAGCAGTAAGTCTTACTGGATTAGTAGGCATTGTCGTAGCACTATTTACATTGTGTATGAAGTAATAAGGATTTCTATAAGAGGGTTGCATATAGAAGTTCCTTATTATCTGTGACCAAAGGTCTGAGGTTAAACGCTTAGCACCAATTTGTACATAAGTACCAGCATCATAGCACTCGTATGTCTTTACTACTTTGAAATTGCATACACAATTCAAAATATGTAAATAATCCAATGGGAGATTTACTTCATAAACAGCTCCATACAGTGAGTTAGTTTGAGAACTAACAGCAGCGTATGTGTTTGTAGCCAGAGTAGGCTGGAGGATGGCAGTAGATTTTAAAACTCTAATGTCATCTGTTGATTGTTGATTTACATCATAAATGTTGTACTTCTTATTAATGTATTGGTATATCGCCTTATTTAATAAGTAGTTAAAGTCCTCAAGTAAAATACTTGGAGCAGCAGTCTTATTCATTTCAACTAATGCTCCTCTGTATACTTGTTTCGCTGTCATTTAGGTAATGTTATTTCTTAGATGCACTTTCTTCTAAGTACATATCAGGATAAGTATCTCTCTTAATAAGTTCAAGTACCTTACTGTTAGTAGGGTTCTTCATCCAAGTGATTACTGCATCGTCAGTTGCACCCAATACAATGCTATCACCATATAGATAAACCTTGTTCTTAACGTATATGACATTTTTGTCTTTAGCGTCAATAAACATCAATCTCAGATTAATATCTCCACCAGTATATAGGTCAATAATCTTCTCTGGAGATTTATGCGATATTTCAAGCAAGTAGTCTGTAATATCTGCGTCTGGTGCATTACGCATATTCTTACCAAGCAATCTAGCTTTAAGTGCTCTACCTTCTGCACCTTTAGGGTCACCATAGATGTAAGAATCAGCATCGTGGATAAGTTTCTTCTTAGAGATTCTCTTAGCAGTATCATATCCAGGTCTTTCTACATATAGCTCAGCTGTACCATAACGAGCACGAGTCTTACCCTCAGCTATTTCACCATCAATTAGTAAATTTCCTTTAGAGTCCCTTGCATCTCTTGATAATGCAATAAGAGGACAATGTTGTATTGAGTACCACTCAGCAGCCTGCCATTCATCATTTAGGTTAAACGTAGTACCATCTTCAATGATGAACACTTTATTCTCAGGAATAAGTGGTTTACCTTCATTTCTATCCTTATCGGAGATAATCATATCACCCTTACTATCTACTGGTCTCACGCAATCAGGGAATCTACCAGTCTTCGGGTCTCTAACAGGATTCATGAAGTACTTCTGTCCAACTTTACCGAACACACTTCTTAAAATAATTATATCGTCTAAAACATCAGCCATATTAATTCGTATTTTTATTGTATATCATACATCATCTTTATAATGAGTATGAGAGGGACTATAGATTAGCCCCTCCCAACACATCTTGATTATATATTTTTATTACGCTTCTTTCATAATGAAGCTTCTGTATGGAGAGAATACTCCAACACCAGAATAACCCCAGTTGATTACCTTAGATGCAGCTGTAGTACTTGAAACAATACCAGAGCTTAGACCATCTAAACCACCAACACCTGGATACTTGTTAGTAATGAAGTCACCACCCTTTAATGTAAACATTTGCCCTCAAATACACTTGTTGTGTAAATTTAGGAGTGCACTATATCTTTAACTTATTCCTGTAAGTATATTATTCAATATATTTAAAAATGAATCCTCCAGCTGTTTTACGTTTGCCAGATAAAACGTTAGGGGCACCACAAGTATCAGCCTTTGCTTCTCTCACTGTACTGAATACTTGTACAAGCCCACCATTCAATGTATATTTACCAACCTTTCTTGCTTGAGTTTTAGTCTCCAGTTTCTTCATATTAGGTAGTTTAGTAGCACTCCACTGGAATCCATAAGCGGAATTTCCAATTCTTAATGCTCTATAGACTGCTGATGGGTTCTGTATTCCTAATTCCTCTTGTAAGTCCTTTAGCGAAGGAATGAATTTTATAAACTCTCCAGATAATGTATACTGGTAGAACCCATTATAAGATTTTCTTTTGGGAACCACAATTGCATCAGTATAATATGTAGTTACATAACAGTTACTAATACTATAATTGCCTGAAATAGCCGTAGAGAGGTTAGCTGTTGTTACACCAAGAAACTTAGAACATTCAGTAATTGATTTAAACTCCTGTAAATAATTACCATCCTTATCATATAGATAGCACTTAGTTTTATTCTCATCAATTTTAAACTCTTTTGGATTAATGGACTCATACTTATAGTCTGTCCACAAATAGCCTAGGCTAGGAGTTCTTTCAAATATTGCTTGCCCAATACAGGAGCTGGAACATTTGTATTCTAAACTAGCTTCTGTTATAGAAACCCACTCCTTAATAAAGTTACCATCCAAATCGTATTGATAGATAGTTTTTACTTTAATCGGAGGTAAGCTCCCACCTAGAGCAACATTGTAAGTATCCTTTCTGCTTATAAACTCTTCGTCAACTAGCCATCTTTCTAAGTCTAATGCATCCTCTAAAGTGTCAAACACTTTAAGAGTCTTCCTTATAAACTTACTTGGACCATACTTATTTACAGCAGCCTCAAAAGGAGTTTTACTATACCTATATGTACTTCTATCAGTTACTTTTATACCATTACCTAAATATCCATCGAAATCATATGGAGTTTCAGTTCTATGTACTCCAATGTAAATCTTCTTGTTAGCTGTATTTGTTGTTAAATATACTATGTATTTCATTTTTAAATTGTTGATTTTACTTACTCATTAAGTTATCTCCCACTTCCATTAGATATCCTAATGTACGTCTCGCGACTAGCCTCTGGACTTTCATTGGAGCTACGATTACCATCGCCTGCATATCCCAATGCTTAGCTGCTGATTGTCCTTGTTAACAGGAGTTCCAGCAATTCAGGAGTTATTTGTCATTTATCAGTTTAAAGTGTTATGCAGCTGCTACCCAAATGTTACTTAAAATAGCAGGTTCACCACTAGTCTTATCAGCAGTAAGGTCAAGCATTAGACCAAAGCCCTTCTCAGAACCCCATTCACGAGAGAATGTTCTGTCCACCTTGAATGAAATAGTGTTACCACCCATTTCATAGCTATTGAATGTAGCACCAACGTCTACATATCCGTTAGCCTTCTTAGACCATAGATAAGTACCACAAGTTTTGAATCTTGCAAGCCACTCTGATAGGCAGCTTTGGATGTCATTCCACATCTTCTCGTTGCAGATGAATACATACTTATTACCAGTTGGGTTTTCACTCTTCTCATTCATCATAGCCATAGCTGTAGTGAATGCTTCTGGAGTAAGTTTATTGTAAACATACTTAGATGCAAATCTCTCGATTTGTGGGATGATACCGTCACCAATATAGATTGGACGACCAGTGTCAGGGTCAGAGATTGTTGGTTTACCGTTCTTATCTACGTTAGTCTTATTGAATAATAGACCTTGGTTACGAACTTCCAAGAAGTTTCTTAATAGATTCTTCTCAAGAGTATCCATCTTGTACATTGTTTCCTTAACAGCACCATTGCCTTCACCTTTACCAATGCTGATAAATGTTTGCTCTAGTGGCTTGAATAGAGAAGTATAGCTGTCATCAACACGGTGTGTAGTGATGTAACCTCTATGTCTTTCAATGTTAGATTGATACTTAGCATAACCCTCTTCGTGTGCCTCAGGCATAGCGTTAGATTGGAATCTTGTAGTGTCACCAATCTGGCATCCATCTAAGTCAAGAATTGAAGAATAGTCATTATCAATTAGTCTTACCTCAACAGTCCAATAGTTATCTGCAACTCTTGTAGGTCTAGAGATAACTTGGCATTGCTGCATTGTTTTGTCAATCTTAAAAATGTCGTACTTCTGGTAATAGTTTTCTTTGAAAGCCATTACGATGGTTGTACCACCTTCACCATTAGTTGCTGGAACATCTGCGAACTCAACTCTCTTGATGTAGTTGGTTTCAACTTCCCACTCGAAGTACATACTATCAATGCTTCTGTATTTGCTATTTGACTTAGAATCCATATAGAAGATATTTCTTAGAGATTCTGTCAAGTAAGAAGCAGTTAAATTAGGGTAGAGTCTTGAAACTATACCAAGTCTAGTTGGTTTTGTACCTAAGAACTTATAGAAGTCTTCATAAGTTCTGGTTTCGCTCATTGTAGGGCGATTTGTTACGAAATTTGCTACTATCATACTTTATAATTTAAATTTAATCTAAATCATCAATTGTTATTACTTTCTTAGCAGGGGCAGCCGTACTACCTGCTGTTTTTTTGACCACTGTCTTAGCTGCATTTGGAGCTTTACCTCCCTTAGCATCTTCAAACCCTTTATTATAATTGTATTTAGATGCTTCTGTAATCTTCTGTTTGTAATAATCAGTAATTTGACTAAACGCCTCCTGTCCTTTAAGCGCATACCAAACCATGCCAACTAAGGTCTTAGGGTCATTTAACGCTTTGGCGATGTGTCTCACTCCTGCAACATCTGAATCTAAGATAAAGCTAGCAATTTCATTCATATCGTCCTCAGACAAGGTTAATGAGGACTCACCCAAGTCAATGGTATCATTCTCTTGAATTGCAGCCACAATAGTGTCTTCGAACTCTTGAGCAGCTTTCTCAGCGGCTAACCTTTGTTCTTCCTCTTCTTGTTGAGCTAGCAACTCTTCTTTCTTCTTGTATTCATTGCGGATACCTTGAACCTTCTTCTGATATAGTGCTTCATTCTGTTTAGCTAATTCTAACTCAGCAGAAGCATCTTCCTCAGTAAGCTCTGGGACTTTAGCTTTTAAATCTATAAGATATAGTTCATCATCTGGGATAGAATCAATCTCATATACAGGAGTATCTTCTTGATTAGAATCTAAATACTCTTGAATAGCTTGCTGGGCGATATACTTCTTATATTCATCTGCGCTCAGATTACTTGCCCTTAGCTCATTAATAAGACTAACTTCATCTTCTGCTAAACCAAAGTCATCATCTGACTCATCATAATTTAAGATTTGAAGTTGTTCCTCCCTTGAAAGTTCATTAAAACTTTTCTCTTCAATCTCTCCTGCTTCATTCTCAAATTTGATAGCTTCAGGATTGATTCCTTTATCTTTTAGTAGGGAAACGATAATGTCCTCCTCTTCTGGCTCGTTAGTTGGCTCATCCTCGTGAACTTCCTCGTCTTGCGGTGCAGAACCATCAAGCCAAGGCTTCTCATAGGTATCTTCGTCAAACTCATTCCCAGGAGTTACGTCTTCGTCTAATCCTACATCGTCAATGTCTAAATCCTCTAATTTCATACTCATATTATTCCCTTTTAAAGTTATTTGCAAAATTAAGGAAATTTTAGGGGTGTCCAAAATGATTTGATGAAATTCATCAATATTTAAGAACACCCCTAATTATTATCCCTGTATTGCCTTGATATAATCCAATATACCCTGTACGTGCAAGCGAGCTATAGTTGCTCTACCCTCATCTGACAGTAGATACTCTACGTCCTCTTTATTATCTTGAAACAGATTCTCTGTTAAAACTGCAGGGCACTTAGTCTCTCTGCATATAGCTAGATTCTGTTTCCAATATACTTGTGTTTGTGAATATTTCCTTAGTGTTAAACCCTCTTTACGTGCTGCTTCAAACAAGCACTCTGCCAGCTTCCTACTCTTACTTGAACTGTTGTTGGAGATGAATACACTCCAACCTTTAGCGTTCATCCAATCTGCCCCGCTACCAGCAGCATTACAGTGAATTGACACCAATACAGTATTAGCTTTTCCATGTATATCACAGTATTGGTTTACTATACGGCATCTCTGCATGAGTGGTACATCAACCTCATCAGTAACTACCAACTCAACATCAAAGCCTTTGTCTGTTAATTGTTTCTTTACCTCGTTAGCAATCTCTCTACAATATTTATACTCCCTAAGTCTTCCATCTGGACTTCTTTTACCAGGAGTTGACTCTCCGTGACCTGCATCCAATAGAATTATCATAGCTTACTAAATTTTAGACAAGTGTCAAGAATATTAAGTGTTATCTTGCCTTCCTTATCTAAGGAGTTTATAGTATCTTTAATTACCTTTAATTGTTCAAATGTAAGTTCAACTTCCTTCTTTGTCTCAGAATCAACGTTCCATGTTACCTTCCCATTGTCCTCCTTGTAGTTTATTGCTTTCTTCTCCTCTTCAGTAAATCTTACTAATCTAATAATGTCCATAACATCTACAAGCTCTTGAATACTACCAGTCGTTGGTAGTATATATATAAGAGTCAGTCTGTCTAAAATACTTAATTCTATTTTCATGTTATTCATTTTGCCATCCAACTATTAATCCGTTCACTACGTTTATGTGGTATCTTCCTTTCTTACCAGCTCTATCGAAGTGAGTTAATCTTCCTGTCCAACCACCATAGTAATTGCCAACTACTGGTGCTTGTTTACCATCATTACTAATGGCGTGTCCATAAGCATCATATGAAATCATACCCTCACTTTGTATACATTTCGTAGTATAAATACTAGCGTGGACTCCACTGGTGCACCACAAGTTACCATCAAAGAAGCCAGCTACCGTATGTGGATTGTTTGGGTTAGCTTCTACGTCAAGTGGATAGGTTATTGGGTCATTCTCAGAACCATATTTAATTCCACTATGGGAAGATGAGAATATACCTACTATATGATTCCCTGATACTTTTATACCTATAGCATCTCTAACGTCATCTACAAAGGAATTATACTGAGTGTATATTTCCAAGAAACCACCGTAGTTATCAAACAATCTCTTCTTTCCAACTCCAAACTTAAATCCCTGCTGATATCTACTACCCATGAAATCAGTCAGACCATACTTTTGATATAATACATATGGATTGGTGTCCCATATCCAGGCTCCCGTAGCTGTTGAGTTCTGCTCTATAACAAAATCCCCAATCTTTCCAGACTCAGCGTTTATTTCACCACTAAAGTATCCAGACGTTGCATATATCTTACCTTTGAAGTACCCATCTCTAGCATATAAGTTACCCTTAGTATTAATAAACGAATTAATATAGTACCCTTCTTGGGTAACATAGTCACCAGCAGCATCTATGTGGATTTCTAGGTCTGGGTCCCACGTAAATGGTGGACGAGAACTCATTTCTGTACCATGCACTCTTAAACCTCTTGATTGAACAGCACCTTGTACATCTAATAGAGCTTCTTGGAATTGTCCTTTATCGTTAAACAGACCACTTAACTTCATAGCTGGATTGCCAGCAATACTAAATATAAACTGGTCCGCATTCATGTAAATCTCAGTTTTATTTGTATAAATAGGTTTGCCAAACTCATCTAGGATTGGATTCCCTTCCATATCAATAGACGGAACTTGTACATACACTGGGTTTCCTTCCGGGTCAAGTACTATATCACCCGCAGAGTTTCTTTCTGGAACGTCTCTGATAGTTAACCCAGCATTCTTAAACTTTAATAGTATGTTCTCTTCAGAGAAATCTACTATTGATTGACCGTTATTTAAATAAAACTCACCAGTTAGGAATACATTCTCGCCATATAAACCATATCCATAGGGTTGTTTCTTACCAAACATTTCATTGTAAATGCCATCAAGTCTACCAATTCTTACCTTTGTAGTCTTTGTAAGTGAGTGTCTATACTTATTATCCCGCATCTTAATAACAGATGTTTGTGTGGGATATTCTGTGCAATAATATGTCTTAGTAATGACACTCTCTCCGTCTTTAATGTCTACTGTAAAGGTAGGAGCACCTTCTATTGAGGGAGATTCTTGATAATAGTAATTATGCTTAGTTGACTTATATATTAGTTCCTTTCTATCATATAATGGAACATCATATAAAACCGAATAATCAGGTCTATTTAATTCAGTGATTACATCCATGTATGGTCCACCATCATCACTTGATGTTAAATATAAAGCACCTTGCCTCTCGGTGTTAAATATGTTTCCCATTTGAATCATATCATCACCTTCAGATATATCATCCAATCTATCACTAGTAGTATTAGATGAAGATACTTGCTTCCTGGCTCCTGTATTAACATCATAGCTAGTTTCGGTCTTACTGTACTGAGTATTGTTATAAGACTCTTCTGAAGAAGCTACTGAACCATCTTCATTATAATGGATTTCAGTATAAATATCAAATATAGATGTAGCTTTCTGAACTATAAATTGTCTAGATTCCATCTGTGACATTACTACAGCATCATAATACTTTATATTGCCACCTGTATATTTCTGACACCTTATTATATCTCCTGGTTTAAACAGGGGATATTCCTCATCATCGGTATTTACTACCCACAAATTAGGCATCACAACAGTAGTATTCATACTACTATTAAATTGGCTATTTGATTCTGTAATAGCTTGATTGACTATTGTTGTGTCAAGTCCGAAGTATTTATAGAATGGTTGTATTGGTGTTAGGTAAGTACTATTAAATCCATTCTTCTCAAAGTCTTCTGTGGCAACTTTATCACCCTTCGGAATCATATAGAAAGCTGTATCCTTATTAAAAGTCTCAGTTAGTGTCCACTCTAATGGAATAGTACCTTCATCCCATTGTCCTTCATTTCCTCCCCACTTAGTAACCGTCATTCCCATACTGATATAGTATAGAGTTATACACTTTCTAAATGCAATGTGGTTTTGGTCTGATGAAGTTGATGTTAGTAAAGACTCATCATATAAAGTTTGCGGTCCTCTAAACAGAGTATTATTAACAAGACCTCTAGGGTCTTTAACATGAATTATAAACTTATAGTTTACAAATGTTTTAGGCGTGGTATTAATTGAATCTGCCTTAGATATTTCTTTCGTTCTGGTGACTGTACTAAGTGTATTAGCCCCATTACCCGGAAGGGGGATATAATACCCATCTGTTGATAATAGCTTCAACATAGCATCTATATTTGCACTTGACCCAGTCCATGTGCCAATACTTCTGAGTTGTGCATCTGTTAAAATAGTGGGTTGCACAGCCTTACTACATTTACTTGAATTAGTAACCCAGATACTTCCATTGGTTGCGCTTATCTTATTGATTACCAATTCATATACTCTCATAGCTTTTCTAACTACAAGATAGTCAACTGTTAGTGTATTGGTATTTGCATCCAATCTCCAACCATAACCACCAAATCCTGACATAAAATCAGGGGATGTCAAGCTCCTGCTAGTAACCAAATCTCCATACATACGGACATTGTCCTTAAAAACCCAAGTATCCTCAGAGACTCCTTTGCCTTTAAATGTCCAATTTCCATATATATATTCATCTACGTTCTTCTTTGCCAAATCATCGGATGAATATCCATTAATAAATTCAGCATTTAAGTTACTAACTAGCTTAGACGAAGCCACTATTAAAGGAGGACCAACAGTATTGATTTCTAACTGTCCAGTCATTGTGTCTCCTTTACGTCTTACATACCCATCATCAGCACCTTCTGCTGCCTCTATTAAGGCTATATATCTCTCATCATAAGAAATATATAGAGTGGATGTAAGTGTGTTATAAATGAAGAATCCATCTCCGGGATACTCCATCTGCTCCATCTCAAGTAAGCTACCAACTATAATAGTTTGACTTTTTATTTCTGATTCCTGTACTTGGTCTAATAATTTTAGAACATCACTAAGCACTCTAGAATTATTGCCGGTTTTGATATAAACCTTACCAAGAGTCTCAAGTACTAAATCAGTATACTTATTGCCAACTATAACTTTATCATTCCCTAAGAATGACTCAACTCGAATGTTTTCCATTGTTCGCTTTTAACGTCTTAAATATCCTCTCGAACTCATCAATGTCAGCCTCACCAAACTTAACTGGTTTACCAAATAGCTTAACGACATATCCGTCTTTAGCACGAGCCTTCATAACGTCACGTAGCGCATTTCCAAATAAATCTATATTTATATTACCACCCTTATCAAGGAATGGCTCCAAATACATTCCATACTTGTCCTCCATGTTATTAACTACGTAAGTTATGAGAGCATCAGTACCTATTGTGTTTATGCCGAATAAGTTACCTACCAAGTTTTTAGTGAATGTGTTTGCTGCTTGAAATATTAATTCTTTGTCACTCATTATTTAGCTGTTTTGTTCATCATGAGTTCATCAAATCTTTTCTTCATCTCCGGGTCACTCTCCATCAGTTCTAATAATGTATTAACCTTTTCTTCTTTTGCTTTTATCTGAGATTGTATATACTCCTTACTCTTTCTAATAGTAGCTAACAGATTCTCCGCTGCCACTTTACCATCAGGGGAATTTACATATTCTGAACTAAACTTAGTCCCTAAGAATGCCATAAATCCTGCCTCATAGGTCTGTTTAGCCATTTGATATTCTTGTGTTTTAGCCAATACGTTCTGCTCGTCAACAGACAACGACCCAACCTCCCTGTTTATTTCATCAAGGATGGGTTGAGTCTTCTGTTGTGCTTGCTGAGCTTGTTGCATAACTTGTAGTTGCTGCAAGTATTGGTTTTGTAAATCAGTATAATTAGTACCGAAAGGTTGTCCAAATAAGCTCATATCATGTGATTATTATGCTGCTGCAGGAATCTGTATCTCGAATACTGAGTAAGCACAATTACCTTTAACTGGCAATGATGTTGGTAACTCATCTAAGATAGCTTGATTAACAATACTAACTCCGTTAGGAATTATAACATCAATTACCTTATTAACTTCTGGAACAAGTGTAGTTATTGTCTCACTTGTAGCTGGAGAAGCTAGTATAGTTGATGTTTCTTCTGTAACCAATCTTACATTACCCTTACAATCAGTATACTGAGTGTTGTGTATAATATCAAACTTAGTAACCTGCATATAAGAAGCTGCACCTGTTGTAGCTGTGTTAATAACCTTAGCCCATCTTTGAGTAATTGTTAATGTAGACACTGGAGCTACAGATGCTCTTGCCCCACATGGTAACGATACATTAAATTCAATTAATTGAGCACTTTCTCCGATAGGAGTAATTTTTACTTTCATAAGTGTTTGTGTTTAAAATAAAAAATAAAAGGGAGACTATTCGCATAATCTCCCTTAATATCTTACTGAGCTGTACAAGATGGACAAGCACTGTTAATAGCTGTATTTACTGCATTCCAGTTAGAAGCAGCTTGACCAGCGTACATACCTGTACCATATTGTGTAAATGGACTACAGTATAGTGGGGAAATACTAGGAACTGGAGCACATAGGTCACTATAAGCATATTTCAGCTGTCCAGTAATCTTGTGGTCTAGTTGTCTCTGTAAATCACCAGCAGCAACCAATAGTTGTTTCTCTGACTTGCAGCAGCAGTTATCTGAGTACCTTTCAGCATTAACTTTGTTAAGTTCGAACATTAGAGGTAAAGCAGCAGCAGTTGCAGCTTCCTTCTTCTCTAACTCAGAGATTCTACTTCCTAATCTTTCGAATAGGTCAGCCTTCTCCTGTACGTCTTGCTCTCTTCTCTTATAAAGCTCATCACATAGTTTCATGTTCTGAGCGTTATCACGAGTGATTATGTCAACATACATTCCACTCTTCTCTTGTAAGTCTTCCACTCTACCTCTCCAGATTTGGTTTGTTAGAATTTGTGTTTCGTTTCCAATTCTTTCGTTAGTAGCTAAATTCCTACCATTGATGTAAGTGTATAAGTCAATATCATCTTGCATAGACTGTACTCTATTGTTCCAAGCTAGATTCTGAGACATTTGTCCTTGTGCCATAGCAGTCTGCATAGCCTTCTCAGCTATACAATTACCGATAATACCAAGAGTCAGAGCGGCATTAGTTCTACCCTTCTTACCGAATTTATCCTCTGCCTCTTGCATTGTTAAAAATTCTGCCATAATTTGTTGTGTTTGTGTGTGTGTGTTTTTATACCCAATCTGTTAAGCGCGCTTCTTTAATTTTCATAGTGCAAAGTTAATGATTCTTAAAGGTCATACCAAAGAAATATTGTTAATCAATGTTAACTACAAAATAATTGTATTAAAATATTTAAAAATCATTTCTATGATATAACTAGCTTATATAATTGGTTATAGCCATTCAGCAGGTACTAATCTAGACTCTAATTGGTCAGCATTGGTAATGTTACTCTTCTTAACTCCAGTTAAGTATCCAGATACAATATTTAACACAGGATAGGTTGCAGAGGTGAACGTAGGTACTGCACCTTGTAACTTAGTACAATAGTAGAACATACTACTAATGTCATTAATATTGTAGCAAGTCTTCAGTAGGTCTTCAGTAATTAAAAGTAAACCGTAATTACTGTCTTCCTCTGTACTTGCAGTTGATACAGCAAATAAGCTAGAAGCATTGACAATTCTATTGTTATTCTTAAATATGTTAGCGAAATCAATTTGAGGATATATCTCCTGAGTTCCAGCAGCATTATACGCCCTCTTATCAAACTTACAATTAGCCCACAATTCAGTAATAACTTTTAGGTTAGGATTATTAGCAAATAGGTCACTATTTACATCAACACCAACTTCTAAGATTGTCTGTGAAAACATACCTGTAATATCTTCCAATCTAGTATTATATTTAAACAGGTCTGGTGGGTATTTGATACCTCTAGTGAACGTATCTCCTTGTAGATTTACGAAAGCACAGAATCTCGTAGTTCTAAACACTCCAAGTAGCTTTGGTGTATCTACAAGTGCTTCAAACAGCTTACATGGTATTCTACCTATCATGCCATCCCATTTACCAGTTTGTTCTATAGTCCAATCTCCAGAATCAGGCAAGAACTTCCTAACTTGCTCTGGATAGTTGAAATCAATCATAGAATCTTCCAATGTACAGTCAGCATGACAATACCTGAACAGGTCAGTAGGAATCATGTAATTCTGATATCCAATCTCAGCACGACCATTACCTGCTTGGCTAATAGCAGTCTTTTGTTGAGTATCATACTTAAAGTATTTCTCAGTAAGTCTTGACTTAACATCAGCTAAACCACTCTCAGTACTAGAAGCACCTTCCCATCCATAACCATCAAGATACCAAACATCAAATGCTTGTTCTCCTGGATTATAGTCAGGACTTGAAGTATCTTCGTTCCTATCATAGTTATATGACTTCTTCATGTTGCTGACATCAAGTTTAAATGTTACTCTGTTACCAGCATTCTTAATAATATGGTCATCCCAAGTTGTCCATGTACTATTAAGAATTAACTCTGAACCTATGTCAATAGTTCTGGTTTCATCATAACCTAGACACCAACATCCCTTAAATACTCCAGCCATATTAGTTATGCTATGCCTAATAGACTTAGAGCCATCTGAGTTGTCTTGGCTCATAAAGAATAATCTATAAGGAATGTATCCGAAAGTACCACTATTTTCAAAGGCAAATGACACATCTTGTAAAGGGCAGTTCTTAAAGCCTTCTCCCACTAGTTTTAATTTAAGATTGTAGCATCCACTAAATAGACTCTTGATGCTAGTTAAACTAATGCAATCATCAAACATACCAGCAGGTGGGAATTGATATATCTTACCATCGTTGTTTAGGTCTATTCCTTTAAAGAATCCCTCAATACTATTCAATATTTTACAATTCTTGAATATATTAACAGGAATACTCTGAGCACCAGCTTCATCAGAACATTTAAGTCCAGTAAGTATACCTATAGCCTGTCTTAATGTTCCACTAATGCCTTGGAACATATTTCCCATCTCTGATAGATTTACTAATGCTTCTCCACCACTGTATTGGAATGGATATTGGATAGAGCTAAATGTTGGAATGTACCATGTAATACCTCCGTCACTGATAGTTTGACTTATACCTCCAAACACATTAGGTCCAATCTTTCCAACTAACTTAATACCAGAGTATAAAGAATCTGTTAGAATTAAGGATTGGGCAACCTTATTAATTGTATGGAATAGATAGGTATTACCATTACTATCTGAATCTACAGTCATTCTAACCCAACTACATCCAGTGAATACACCTTTTGGATAAGGGCTTACTAGATTTCTTAGGTTTGTAAAGAATGTCTTAGAACTTAGTAACCCATCTGTAGGTACAGCTGCTCTTGTATTAGCACAGCTTCTCAACTGTTGACAGTTTCTAAACATATAGTCAATCTTTACTAGAGGACTATACTTACCATTAGCTGGAGCAAACACATTGTTGTCTATCCACTCTAAGCTAGTGCTATCAAATGCAGCTTCTGCATCAATAAGCTTAGGTAAGAAGTCTAATACTCCCCAAGTAGAATCCTTAGATGTACTGTAATCAGATGTCCTAGAGAAGAATGGTCCAGTTAGGCTTGTTCCACTGAATGCTTCCTTGATGCTATTTACATTAGGGCATAATCTAAATAAGTCATACCAAATATCACCAGTAACATTTGAACAACCTTTGAACATACCTTCTAATGAAACAACCCTATCAGTTAATCTAACCATTAGGTATTTAAAGTCATTATAGGATATTCTAGCACATCCTTCAAATAAGAAGTAAGCATCAGTCAATTCTTCTCCAAATGATATATTGGTAACGTTATTTCCTTCAAGGAAGACATCAGTACCATACTGAGTATATACACTATCTGGATTTAGATAGAACTGACTACATCCTCTAAATATCTCACCACCCTGAAGAGATAGGTGTCCGATTACTCTCTGTAATGAAATACAATCTCTAAATGCACCTCTTGGTATTTCTATAGGATTTGTCTTATCATTCTTACATCTGACCTCTACTAATTGTTTACAGCTAATAGCCTCGATACTTTCTAAGTCTGGGAATGCAGTCAAGTCTAAGTACTCTGGAGTTCTATCATTATACTTTAATGTAGATAACGCCGTGTTAGAAATAACTAGCCTTCTTAGGCTAGAGAAGTTAGGTTTACCATTAACATATAAAGATGCAAGTGTAATATCACTAGTCTTAGTATAGCTTAGGTCCAGAACCTCAAGATTCCAAGCACCTGTTAACTCTAACTTTAGAGCGGGGTTATTCTGACCAGGGATACTAAATTCCTTCATACCAGGACAGTTATCAATAGTAACCTGAGCCAACGGACTGACAGAGTTATTAACTGAAGAATACGGAATCTGAATGGTTTCCATCTTCTCACAGTTCCTAATAGTTACCGTTCTCACATTAGGTGGTATGTTCAGAGTTCTTAATGCACCACAGTTATTAATTTCTATTGAAGTTAGCTTTAAACAATCATCAATAAGTAATGACTCAAGGAAAGATTGGTTCTCTAACTTCAGATTAGTAATATCTGTTCCAGACATATTTAATGTCTTCAACACAGCAGATGTTGGGAATGTAATCTTAGTAATAGAAGAATATGATACGTCAAGTTCCTGAATCTTACGACAACCACTCAAGTCTAATGTATATGCAGAAGCAGTAGAACCAATAAGTCTAACCTTACTTAGATTCAACTTCTTAATATTCTTTAGACCTATATCATTAGCCTCATTATATACTCCACCCTGGAAGAAATAAGCAGCATCCACATTACTTAGTCCACTTAAATCTAACTCTTGTAACATAGGTAGGTTAATATTGTCCAAACCTGTCCAAGGGTAACTCTTAAACTTAGTAAAGTCAGTAATGTACTTGTTAGCATACATATATACTACTGTTTCACCAGTAGGCATAGGTAAGATAACTGATGTTGGAGTGTCTGTAATCCAGAATGCACCAGTAGTCTTATCATGTGAATAGTGATAAAGTATCTGACTACTTGCAGTAATATCAGTACTAAATCTAATTTCAGTAGCGGAACCCGTAGCTTTGTTAGAAGCCCATAGACCAGTAATAGGAGATTCAATAGTGGTAGGTAATAAGTTAGTATTATCCTTATAACCATATACTCCGTCTAAGAACATAATCCTCTTTCTAAACCAATCCTTAACGTGCATTACACGATTACCATGTAAGAACTTTAACTGACTAAAGTCTGTACTATCTTCATATTTGCCAGTGTTTGGGTCATATGTCTTAGATATAGCAAGATACTTAATCTTATAATCATAGTTAAACATGATAGAACCAGTCTTCTCAGTATATGACTGATAGTAATCCTTAATGAATTTATCAGGGTCAGGGAATAGGTTAGTTCTTAGATTTACATATAATGATTCTAAGCTAGTTCTACTCTCTGTGCTACCACTATCTATACCAGCTAAGTTTTCAAGTACCTCCCATATTCTATTCCACCAAGAGGCAAAGAACTGCTTATAGCTGTCAGATGATACATAATTCTTCTCTTGAGTATACTGAGTAATACCAGTATCCTGTGAAGCAATGTTGTACCACCTATGTAAATGTGCCCAATATTCTACAATATCTTGTCCAGCATTATTAAGTCCAAATGCTGTATCCATATCATAGAAACAGCAATACCATACATCTGTACCCCAACTACGAATAGTTAAGTTCTTACACATTGAGTCCACACAACCAAATAGTAATGCAATCATAAAGTAAGCACAAGCATTATCCCAGTTTAGATGCTGGTCACAAGCACTAAAGTTATAATAAGCATTCTTATCCAAATCATAGAACTCTCCAGGAATAGGTTTAGTAGGAGTCTGTCCAGCATCGTCCATTGTATATTTCTGGATACGAGTAAGAGCCATATTAGCCATTTGAGTATAGAACTTCTGAACCTGATTATATCCAATCGATTCGTCCCTAGATGTGTACATTACATCACCCATGAACTGAACAATCTTCATATCATCCTGTTGGAAAGCTCCTTGAGCAGAAGAGTTTTGGTTTATTTCTACAGAATATACACCATTACTTACCCCAGTGTTCCATCTATTAGCATCTTCTGTGTAATCAGTTACTAATGTTGGTCCGTCTTGGTTCACTTTAACGTAGTCAGTAAGTAACTTTAATCCCAAGTTAAAGAAAGCATACCTACCTAAGTTGAAGTTATAAATACCACAGAACTTAGGTTGTTTAATAGTACCATCAGCATCTGGAGCATATCTAATAAATAGTAATACTGGGAAACCTTCAGAGGTATGCTTAATCTTACCTCTAATAGCATTAGCTTTATCTGCATCACCTCCCCAAACATCATTACCTAATGACATAGGTGGAGTTGCTCCGAATGGTGTAATAGACTGTCCAGAAGAGTTTTTAGCTCTACCATTAACAATCTGACCAATTACTACGTTATTAACGTGTGCAGAGTCTACTACGTCAGCCTTTAATGTAAACTCATTCTCTGGCAACCAATCATCAGTAGGTTGGAATAGCATCTTCTTACCAGTCTGGTCTACATCACCCATATAAATCTCAAAGTTTTTAGCATTGTAAGATAGAGAAGATGTACCTTGTAAACCAATAGTAACACCATTACCCTCTGATACACCACTAGGAGTATTAATAACTACCTTACCTTTACTATCTTGATAAGTGATTTTAACTGGGAATTTAGTACCCATTACTTCCACCTTATCAGATGCAGAGAAGATAGCTGTTGAATATGGTTCAAATAATGTTGGACTGTTGGATGTTTCTTCTACTAGTACGATAGGATACGGAGTATTAACTTCCATCTGCTCTACTAATTTTGCATATAATAGTTCTCCTGATAGGAATCCTCCCTTACCACCATCTAATGTCTTATCCCAAATTAAACAATTGCCAGCACTGTCGAATAGATTCTTAGTTCTTAACTCAGCATCCAACGAGGCATCAATCTGACCTCTTACAAGTCTTGCTTGCTCAGTGGCGGATATATAGTTCTGAACAATAGCATATTCACTCTGTGAAGATGTATAAATCTTAATATCATAAATATTAACATCAGAGAATCTACTTCTTACTCCATTATCATTTCTACATCCGAAATAGAAGTCAGTACCAAACATCCAGTCAATATCAGATTGTAGTACCCTACTTACAGCAGACAGCACACCATTGACATAGATTTTAAAGTACCAAGCATTTCCTGATAGTAATGATACATCTAGGTCTACAGTAAGTAGCTCATTCTGTGGTAACTTAACTGTAAGTGTATCAGCGGAACCAATCTTACATACAGCTTTCTCTAATGATACTTCATAACCTGTTTTTAGCTCACCGTCTTCATATTGACCTATACCGCATATTACTTCTTCTGGATAAGAAGATGAATCTGCTTTATAAGTACAGGATATATGGAATCCCATAGGTTGGAAGAATGATACACCAGCACCAATATCAACAGCAGGGAACATTTGGTCAGCTACTTCAAGATAACCATAAGCTTCACCACTTAGCCTTGTTGCAGGTATTCGATTTACACCATCAATGTCCTGAATAAAACCACTAGTTTTACCATTTACTCCTTTTAGAGTAAAATTCACACCATCTGGGAACTTAGATGCGAATGCACCCTCGTATATGAAATCTCCGCTAGTTTTGATAGGATAATTCCAAGTACCAGTAGAAGTGTTGGGGAATCCAGTAATTTTACTATAATACGCAAGTAGTGTATGTAGGTCATTGTTAGCATATAAGTCAGTACTTACACTCTCTACTATCCTACAAGTAACTGTCTTGGTATATTGAGCAGAAGTATCACCAGGGTCGTTTACAGCATATCCAAATAGGGTAATTCTTAAATATTCATCATTCTTATTAACAGATAGGTTTACTGTACTATATACAAATCTATTAGTTTCACTCTTATTAATATTCTTAATTGTACCTGTGTCGAGTAATGATACTTCACCACTTCCATTCATTAGATGGATTTTATAATCCATGTTGAATGTACTGTACTTACTAAGACCATAACTAAAGTAATAACTAAATCCTAATTGAGAACCCTGACCATACTGTGTTAAATCCTCAAGAGTTTCTCCAGGATTTGAAGAAGGGGTAAATTCTGTAATATCCTCAGTCACAATAACCAGATTATTACTATCAGCTACCGTAACATCAAACTTAATTTGTTCAGATGATAATACTTCTCCATTAAGAATAGTACTAGCCTGCGCTATGAAGTAGAATCTTTGACCTGCTTTGGGATTAAAATGTTCGCTTTCAAATAACAGTTTACGAGCATCGTAGCTTAAAGCTCTGATTGCAGTAGTAATATTACCTACTCTAGCTACTTCAATACCATTAATAGTCATCCAGAACTCTGCTGGACTTTGTAAGATATTATTAGTTACAGTATAGTTAAGAGGTACTTCTGCAACACCACCCATATACATAGTCTTAGGTGGTATAGACTGAATCTCTAAAGAGATAGCGCCAGCCACAATCTTTATATATGTAGGAGTAGCATATACATTGTCATTATCATAGGCAGATAGTTCTACGTCAGTAGTTCCAGATAATCCAGTAATGGTAATATCTGTTCTAGCCATAGAGTACTTCTTCCATGTTCCTAATGTTTTGTTGGTAGCTAAATCTTTAGCAATTACAGTAAATGACTTTTTAACACCACCACTCTTAATCAAGATATTAAGTGTAACAGTATTAGTGGCTGTATAGACTGTGCTACCCTCAGCTACATCAATAGTATATTCGGAGCCGTCACCACCGCCTCCTCCACCGCCACCACCTCCGATTGCACCATTAAGGTACACCCAGGCTAGGTTTTGTTCTAACTTAGTCATTCTATTATCTAGCTTTGTAAAGCCATTGTCAATAGAAACTGATTCCCCAGCTTCATTTAAGAAGCCAGGGTTTGTCAGTTCCAATTCTGAAGCATTAGAAGCACCGTCGATTACCCATCTTCCAGTTACTTCATCATAATGTTTTATTTTCATTGTAATGTCTTTTCAATTACTATATTATTACTTGGGTTAGTAGCACCATTACCTCCAACCTTCTTTAAGTCAGTATAAGCTATAGGTACATTATACTTATAAGCCCAAACTTTAGTATTATCCTTTAGCTGAAGTTTATAAGACTTACCAAGTATTCTCTCCCTACTAGCTGTGGTCATGGATGGTACTTCAACTTCATTTCCCGTTCCTACATTCCATATAATATAGTTAGGATATTGTTGGGCACTGTTAACCTTAACAGTAGCAGTATTAGTATTTGGGTTTTCAATCTGGCTAGATACAGGATAATATTCTAGTAACCAAGGTATGTTCTTGGCAGGCAACTCTTTATTAGAGGTTAACTTATATCCAGTTGCTTGACACATTACATATCTTACATAGTTTAGACTAGCGTCAGTAGAGATTTGGACACACTGTCTTTCTCTATCAGGTAGATTGGTATACCATGTTGGGGACAGTGACTGGTCATATACTATAGGTTCCATTGTCCTATCAGGATTCTCACGTATATATCTTGAATTTGCATATGTATGTTTATGTCCACATAGGCATAGTTTAAATGCATTATCCTGTAACCATTGACTAAACCAGTAATTGCCAACTGTATTTAGATGACTTCCACCCCTCTTAATATCTAAGTTTTTATCGTAAGAACCACCTTCATTATGCTTTAAATAGCTCATAATTAAATCGGCGGTGATGATGGTGAATGGGGCTTCATGACAGAACGCAACCTTCCACTTAATTTTAGAATCAGCTGCGTGTTTGGCTAAATCAGCAGTAGCCCAATCTTTTAAGTCATTATATATGTTTACTCCAACTACATCTCCGAACACATCTGTCCTCGCTAATTCAGTGATTTCAGAGTTCATAGACAAGAAATAGGTGTTGCCATATACGAAACTATAGCAGCAGGGGATGTACACTCCAGCGGACGAAATGGGTACTGTATAAGGGTGTTCAAATGTAAAGAAAAATTCTACATTGGCGGGGTTAGTTTTACTTTTATCTTCTCCATCCCCTAACGTGTATACATCCACAGGAGTTAAATCATTATTACCTACTGAGTACATTTGCTCCGTATCTCTATAGATAATATCTCCACCCTTGTAATAGTCAATCCATTCGTTAAATCTATTACCATTCTGAGTCTGGTCTCCAGTATTTAAGCACCATTCATATGGATTCTCAGCTTTATCAGAGTTGATGTACTCTGCGCTAACTCTCCACATTTCATACTCTTCCGCATTAAATCCTTGTTGGTCACTTACTTGTAGGAAGTTAAATCCCCTTTCAATAACCTTATCTCTATTTCTAAGAGTAAATGACCTTTCCTCAGTCCATGCTCCATCTCTACCTACCTTGTAATAATACTTCTGTGTATCAGTAGGTTCATCAAAGTCCTTAATGAACTTATGAACTGTAAATGGAGTACCATCTGTAGTTATGCTTCTAATCCTATTGTAAATTTTATTAGTCCAATTCTTGTGGTTGGCAGGTCTGTTAGGATTTTGACTAACGCCTTCTGTATTGAAGTCTTCTTTCTTAAAAGACTCAAACTTATTCTCTGGAGTATATTCTTCCCTATCTTTCCTTATCCAGATATATTCATCATAATATCCAACTGATACCCAGTTAAAGCATCTAGTCTTATGTGCATCATGTCCTAATGTACAAGTGACAATATTGGGAGCACCTTCAACTAGTAGATGTTTATTGAAGAATATATTCTTATTCTGTGATGAGTTCTTCGGAGTATACTCTTGAATATCAATAGCAGGATTAATTTTGTCCATATTAATATATGTCCAATCCTTAACATTACTCCTAGCACTCAGAGCTTTAGTAGCTTGCTTTACTGGGTCCATATTATAGTAACGCATTAATAATACATTACTTCCCTTAGTGGCAATAGGAGATGTTTCACATGGCATTGACTTATCATTATAGCTACCTATTCCGACTAAATCTACATACCATTTAATTACTCCATTAGTAGTCCAAGGTGCTGTACTGTTCATAACAGTAGTCTTGAAGTAATCTGTTGTTTCCTCACTACTAATATAGAATGCACAGTCATAACTAAATTTGATGCAGTTATCTTTACTAGACCAAATACTATGAGCTTGAACCCCAGCACCTGTATCTCCAGCAATCTCAAGCCTTGTATTATTAAGAGTAGCATCTTTAGTCCAATACATATCAGGTTCACCAACTCTAATTAGTGTAGTATTGATGTTCTCTACGGAACATTGAGCACCCTTAATTAAGAATGTACCTTGAGATTTAAGAGTGCCAATTAGAGGTAATGTAACCCAATCTCCACTATTCCTTTCTGTATAATGTAAGTATAGTCCTTTTAGATTTAAGTCCTTCTTACCTAGGTTACATAGTTCTACGAAATTGTGAGATACTGGATTATAATCCTTATCCTCAGATGTTCCCCCACAATATACCATGTTGACATATATCTTTGGAGAATCTTTAGAGCCAACTTCTTCTGGAATAATTGGGAAATAAGGAGTAGTATAATAAATTCCAGTACCTTGAGTCTGGGCATTACCAGCTAAAGTGTTCTTATCTAATCTATAATCATGTACATCTAACTTACCATCCTTAACCTGAATAAGGAATGTATTCTCTTTATTTGTCATGTCAGCGAACTCAATACCAATAATCTTGGTCTTAGCTCCACTGCCGCTTCCAATGACTTCGGTTAATATTCCATCCATTGTTTCTGGGTCTGGTCCAGGTCCTGGGTCTTCACCTCCACCACCTGTACTACCTATTTTAATTAGTTTATATGTCTTAGGGTCTTTAATCCATAATGTCTGAGTATCATAACACCATAACAATTCTTTAGGTAGAAAATCACCTTTATTAGCCTGCATTTCTGCATACGTACCACTTTTAATACATATATGCTTAGCATTAGGTAAATACTCTTCATACTCAGTTGGCTCAGGTGAATCAGCAAGAACTATATCCTTATTAGCTTCTTGAGTAGCATTATCCTCCTCTTCTGAAGTACCATAATCAGGTTCTTCATTAGGCATACCATCATAAGCATATCTCTGATTGTTAGTAAAATCACCCGAATCTATCTGGCAGTTAAATGCAAACTCTAGTTTACGTACCTTGTCTTGTAATACTGATATAACCTTCAATAGGTCTTGAATTACAGTACTACTTGTCATATGTTCTTTATTCTCAGAAGTATCTATCCAAATACCTCCCTTATCTTCAGGTGGTGTATCCTGTATGTAAATTTTGGAGAAGGACTCCCATACGAAGCCGTTAAAGTAACGTATCTCATTGATTTCATCAACGAATACTATCTGTCCTTTAACTCTTAAATCGTCTCTGTCTAATAGTTCTTGTAAGGTTTCTACAACCACTATAGACATTCCTCCGCCTCCACTTCCTCCACCTCCTTGTACTTTCCATACATTCCATACCCCACTGTAGAATTGGTACATATGGTTGTCGTCAGGTGAATTTTTAACGTAACATAGCATACCTTCCTTTAGCTTATTGGTATTTAGGAAGGCTTCCATATCACTCATATTGGTAACTTGGATGTAACCACCACGTAAGTCATTAACGTCAGCTAACGGAAAGTTAGCATTGTTTTTGGGTTTTAATTGACCAATTACCTCAATATATTCATTCATGCTGATAAAATAAAAGGGCTATGTATAACCTACACAGCCCTCGTTTATTACATTACGCTACGAATAAGCTATAAAGTACTTCTAAGAAATCAGCTGCATTCAACTTTGTTCCATTAATTTCAACATCGTTACCTGCATTAACCTCAATAATTTGAGCAAAATCATCTTCACTCAATGTAGTATCAATTTGTACTTCTTCTTTTCCTCTCTTATCAACGTAAGCATTATACTCCTCATTGATTTGCTTATTCCAAGCCTCAACTTGAGCTTTATCTTCTTCAGTTTTATTCTCTTTCATTATCAGTTCTTGATAACCTTTAGGAGTTAGTTCCTTAACAGCCTCTTGTAAATCCTCTTCAAGCTGTTTTCTTACTTTACCTAACTCAATTCTCATACTCATTAACCTTACCTTTAGGTCTTTGCTGAGTTCTTTGTCTCCGTCTCTAAGCAGTACCTTAGTGATAAAGTTGTGCTTAATCATCATTTCATTTACTGTCATAAAATTAAACTGTTAATTGTTGTTTTAAAGCCGTTACTGTTGCATCTAACAAGTCCATACCTTTATCCTCTAAAGAACTAGGATAACTATTAACACTCTTGCTAATAAGTCCATCTCCCTCTTCAGAATAACTAAATCCTCCAGTGAAAACATCTTCTAATGTGAAGAAAGACCCTGAGAAAGTAGTAATTTGGTTATCTCCAGTAATCTGTGCATCGCCTTCCAATTTAAGGTGTGCATCTTGATTCTTTACAGTGTACATTACTCTTTTATTAAGTAATTCCATAATTAAATTTATTTAAAATTAATTTTATTCTAAAATCTTCTCTTAAGTTTTCGGGTGCTAAGTTAGTGATAATTTACTAATATTCAAAACAAATTATCTTAAATATTCATAACTTACCATGATTGAGGGGCATACACCATCTTGAATACAAAGATTGTCTTTGGTCTCCAATCCTTTGATTGACCATTACCTGAGTAACCAGTTCTCCAGTTACCTCCTTGTCCAGCAGAAGTTGTACCATTTGTAGAGTGATTCTGACCTCCATCTGGTCCAAACACGTCTCTATCGTTAGCATTATCTGACCTATAGTGTCCAAACCAGTGGGCGTGCTTAGGCATTTCATAACCAGTAATGGTTTTACTATTAGCACCAGCTGTACTACCAATCCTATTACTTTCAAGCTCACCACCACCTGCTGTATACATACCATTACTATATGCACTGATTCCATTGTATGCTAATACGAAGTCAGATAGGTTTACAGTATAGGTCATTGAACTATAAGTAGCTTTGTATGACACACTTGACTTTCCTCTACCACTTGAATCAAATAGCTGATTCCTAAATGTAGTATAACCTGTACTAGTACAAGTATAGCCATTTACCTGGTAAACATAGAAATCTACTACCTCCCCAGGCACTCTTGTCTTCTTGAGTTGAGATTTTGTAACTGGGTCTAGATTCCAATCTCCCCAGAATGTACCTTTTCTAGTCCATGAGCTTCTATTAGAGTCTGAACCCATTAGATATGCACCTAAGGACTGCCTGTTCATACCAAATGCCACAGCTCCACCAACGTTGTTGCCCGAATAACAGTCACTTATAATCCAGTCTTTATATTGACTATCAGTACCAACTGTAGTATTCATCATTCTAAATCCAACCCAGTTAGTTCCGAAGTAATTAGGATTTTGTTGACCTCCATTACCTGTGTGCTCACCTCTCACCCTATGGGCATATGATGCAGAACCTGCACTTGTAGCATAAGCTGGGGTTAAAGTCTTGTTAGTACCACCAACCGTAATAGAGATATTATTTCCAGAATTTGATAGATTAGTGAATAATCCACTTGCATGATATCCATCTACAGTATCAGCATTTGATACGTTGTCCGCATTTGTAGCCCTATAGCAAGTTCCATATCTGCTTCCTGCTTCCTGTAAGTAACAATCATTCAACTTACTAGTTCTTGGTGATACATTATCTGGATACGTACTATCTCCAATATTAGTTGTTGATGTATATACTGTAAAGGAACGACCATCAGTTGTCCTATAATAATATGATGTACCACCTCTCATATATAGTACTAAGGCACTTCTATTATTCCTCTGCTCTAGTCCATAACAAGCAGTTTCTCCTCCGAACAACGCAGCATATCTATATACTCTTAAGTACCAACTAATAGTTCCCCAACCACCTCCAATCCATTCAAAATCGAATTGGAATGAGAATCCAGAGCTATGTGTAGACCATGATGGTTTATGACCAGATAGGGCATCAGTAAATGTAACTCTAATTGGGGTTGTATTACTCGGATGTGCAGTCATTACACATGGATACCACTTATTTGAATCAAGGGCACTTAAGTTTAGTGTTTGCTGACCATTCACTTTGTAATAGTTAGCAGTCACATCACCATTATGAACACCATCAAGTTTATCTGAGTTAGAAGCATATGGAACAGTAATATTATTAGTAGTACCATTCTTAGTCCATGTTAGATAGTTACCATTAGTACCTAATGCAGTAACATATAAGGAGTTATGATTATGTGTACTCAGTGAAATTGGGACATCATCTACAGCAAACTGACCATCACTTCTCATACCAAACCTCTTAGCATATCTGTTACCCCAATGGAATGTTAATGCTGGAGAGTAACCCCAAGCTGATTGTTTATTAGTTACTAATCCCTGCTCTCTAATTTGTATAGCACCACCATAAGTATCAGTACCCCATGATGCCCAATTCATTTGAGCACTCTTAGAGCCACCCACCTGTGAGTTAATCTCATCCTTGAATGCTAATATCCTATTATAAGAAGAACCACCATACACATTTCCTGATACATACACATTCTTGTTGAACCAGTGTCCTACACTAGCATTAGTATTATGATGTGTATACGAACCATTCTCATTGCCGATAGATGAAGTAACACCATTCATAGTCCATGATAATTTTCCAGTCATGGTATCTCCAGCTTTATTTACTTTAGTGTTAGGGTCAAAGTTACCAGAGTTCCATATAGTATAAACACTTCCCCAAGTTCCATTAGAGCAAGCTTTCATATATAAGTTACCACCACTACCATAATCGTGGTAGATTTTAGTCTTATATCCAGCATTATCAGAATGGCTCAACGTCACACCATAAGCACCTAAGTTGTTATCCCTCCAGAACTGTGCTCTACTAATATTATCAGAAGTACCAGTAGACTCTTGAACTCCTAGGTTACCAGCTGCATATACAAATTGTGCTAGTGCCTTATGTCCACCCCCACCAAGTAATACATAACTATCAGAAGAACCTGTCTTTATCAGTTTAGGAGCTTCGAACCATTCATTACCTTGATTACCTACTAGTTTTATACCTGCAGGTGCTCTATAAGAGTCATAATCAGTAAATATGAAGCTTACTGTCTGTGAGCTATCACTGTTGTCAAATCTAAGTCTAGGGTGGATGTTAGCATTAGTCATATCTGCGTTAGTACTACCCTTTAAAATAATATTACCAGTTACAGTACCTCCAGCTAAAGGTAAGAACTTACCGTCAGCCCATCCAGTAGTAGCTAATTGTTTCCACGCCTCCCAAGATGCACCAGAACCAAATCTAACCCATACATTAGAATTATCAGTAAATCCAAGCTGTGCACTTTTACCACCTGACCAGTCTGTAGTACCACCATACTTTCTGACAGTTAATAGTCCAGTATAGTTTCCACCATCACTAAGATTAGCTTTAGCATTAGCTTTAAAGTCCAACCAAACACCTGCTGCATGTTCTTGCGGTGTGGATGCTGTTTCTCTACTATCAATAAAGTTTATAGTATTATGAGAGTGCTCAGTTCTTAATCCTACTAAGTTTCTGGCATCCCATATCTTATAGTCAGTTCCATTATACCTATGCTGTAAATCAGTTTCTCCACTTCTAATATATGTAGTACCAGCCTGCATACCAAGATATGTATAAGTAGTACCATTCCACATTACAAGTCCGTTACCATTAGTAGCTTGAATTTCAGTTACTTTTAAAGTACCTGTCATTGTGTCGCCAGCTCTATTTACAGCATTAGCAAAAGCTCTAATATTGTCTCCGTTAAATACATAAGCCTTAGAGCTATCACTAGCCTTAGCTCCCCATATATGAGTTGGAGTAGCATTACCCCACTCCCAATTCATTGTAAGACCAGAAGCTATACTATATCTTACATAATTAGTAAGAACGTTGGGGTCGTTACCTCTAATAACATAAGTACTATCAAGATATGTATGGAAATTAGCATTATCAATTACTGGAGTCCATTCACTTACTGTACCAGCCACATTTCTTCTATGCCACAACCCAGCTGTACCTGTGAAATTCTGAGCTAATTCAGTGTAATAACCAGTTGAGTTATTATGTAAGATTTTAATCCTATTAGACCAGGAACCAGATACAGGACCTTTATTTGAGTCTTGTAATATTCCACCGTAGCTTCCATAAGTAGCATCCAATAATCCAGATGGGTTTAAATCTACTTTCAGAGCTGGACCACCAGGACTAGTAGCTCCCGCATAGTTATGCGTATGGTCTCCAGTAGAAACTACTTTACCATCACTATACAACTTGTTATCCGCGCCTATATACACTTTGGAATTGGTATAGGTCTGAGGGTTATCTGTTTGAGTTAATGCTCCAGTTAGGAATAACTTAGTAGTTAACTTTTCAGTGGCACCAGCTGTATTCCTCGTGTCTCGAGTTGTTATTAATACTTCATTATTGCTACCTGTAAATGTAACGTTAGTTCCTGCTTTAAGAGTTTTACTAGGTGAAGTAGTTGGCTTATAAGTATCTATAACAGATTCTCCTTGTTTGAAAACTAAATTATAGAAATCATAAGTTGTATCCTTACTACTAATAGTTACTTTCTTATTAGCTGCATCTGGGGTTAGAGTTACATTAGTGCCTTGAACTAAAGTAAATGAGTTGTTAGCTGCATTGGGGTCAAATGTAGTAACCTTAGTAACAGCTTCCCCTACTTGAGTTTGTAAATCTAAATTATAAATAGCTTGATGTTCAGTTAATACCTTCTTACCTAAGCTATATAAACAGTTGTCAGTTCCAATGTATACATACTGGTTACTGTAAGTTTGAGGCGCAGTAGTCTGAGATTCGGCACCAATAAGGAACAATTTTGTATCAACCTTATTAGTAGCTCCAGCAGTGTTTACTGTATCACTTCCTGGGTCAGCAGCAATAGTTACATTACCCTGACTATCTCCAGTAATAAACACATTATCACCCTGTATAATATTTAGGACTCTAGCTACTGAACCATCAAAAGAATGTATAGCCTTCCCGTTATATTGGAAAGCTAAAGCATGTACAACTTTCTCGGCTGCAACAGCAGTAGCATCGGCAGGTAAGTAATCAACATTACTAAAGGCATTTTTACCCAAAGTCTTCAGAGTCCATTTATTAGCCTCTCCTGTAGATAGGATAGCCTGGTCAGCTATACTTCCACTACCTGTTAATGTAGTATAAGATTGGACATGTCCATCTAATGCTAATATCTTTGTTGTTCCTCCTATGGTTAAACTAACTTTGTTATTGTCTGCATTTGAGAAGAATCCTCCATATAGTTTACCATGAGTCCACACTTCGCCAGTGTCCTTTATATAGACAACGGCTGACCAGTATATATCTCCACTGGTATCTGCTGCACTTGTAGGTAACTTCCATGTATTAAACACACTCTTACTAGCACAGTCAATGTATTTTGTTTTAATTAGCATATTGTGTTATCACAAAGTTAATAAAAAGGAGGAACTGAGTCCTCCTGAATTATCTTGAATATGTTATATTTCCACTTGAGTCTACAGTAGCCCATCCCGTTACTAATTCTCCTTCTATCCATAAGAAATCACTGGAGAATATTAAGTCTGCATTCTCTCCAATACTCTGGGGTAAAAGAGAAGATGTTGTATAGGCTAACACATCACGCCAGCTATTATCTGATATTGAAGTAAAGGTTAATGTATTTGTAGCATTATCCCAACTCAATCTCATGTTACCTGCCGCTCCAAAAGTTAAATCTCCAGAATCTGTAGAGTTACTTAGAATTTGAGCTGCTGGTTGACCAGAGTTTTGGTAGTTAATAGCACGCCATGTTTGAGATACTGGAGTAATCCATGAAGGAGTACCATTATTATTAATAGTAAGTACTTGTCCTACACTACCATTAGTAAGACCTGTAATCAACTTACCTGTAGTGCTATCAAACACAGCTAATTGCCCAACTACTGCTCTTGAAGGTCCACTAACAACTCCTGTAGTGTTTGTCTGCACAAACGTCCACTTAGTTCTTACTTGTGACCAAGTAGAGGAAGTGGCAGCAGGGGTACTCTCCTTACATATTAGCAAATCACCAATTTCTACTGGCTCTCCATTGATATATCCAACACTATCAGTATATGTACCAGTACCAAATGTCACCACGTAAGTATGACCAACATCAGCTGTGGGTGTAAATGAACCTGGACTTGTAGTACCAGCCTCAACTGCACCTTTATATAGCATTGCATTATTAGAACCAAGAATACTATCAGCATAGTCTTTAGCAGCTTGTATTGCATTCCATACCATTAAAGGTGAAGCTGCAATAGCTGCAACTACGTTAGTATCATTAATGTTCTCGTTATCACTTGATGGGTCAGGCTTAGTGTTAAGAATATCCTGTAACTTTACATGACCATACAATTTAGTAGAAGCACCACCATATTCTGGCTTTAAAGATATGTGAATCTTTGGTGTAGCTTGACCTTGTACATCACCCTTTAAGTTACCAATAATGTAACCATCTAAGACTGATAAGTCTCCATGATTAACATTAACTGGTCCGTTAGAGTTCATACCTCCAGCTATTGTCATCTTCTGGGTGGCATCGTTGAATGTAAGACCATTAGCCTTTCTTACCTGAGAAGTATCTGCCGTATTACTAGCCTCATTATAAGATAGTAATATGTTTCTATCTCCCATTAAAGTAGATGGAGCTAATTGCTCAACATAATCTCTGATTTCTATGTTATGATTCTCAGCCAATGTAACGTGCCCAGTGGCATCTACTATAATATTCGGAATTACAAAGATACTCGCATTTCCAAGATTAGTAGACTGCCCATAAGAACCTGGGACTACTCCACTGGTTTTGTGTAATAGCTTTCTATTAGCTGCATCCCATTCAAGAGGAGGTTCAGTGTCTACTCTACTAAGAGCATTACTACTAATAATAATTCTATTACCATCACCTTTTCTGATACTAATACTCTCACCAGCGGTAGACATTAAGAAGAATGAGTTACCAATCTGAACTTTTACTGAACCACTTACTTCTGATATTTCAATACTAGGGTATCCAATACTAAAGTAAGTTCCACAAGTCCACATTTCTCTTGTGTCTTCTATAAACACAATAGGGTTTAGACCCTTTGGAATACTCTCAATCAGAGGTTCAAACACCTCTTTCTTCTTTACATATGCAAACTTACTATCAATTACCATTATTCAATTATTTTAGTAGTTAGTAAGTTGTCTAATCTTAAAGCTGTTTGTGCTAGTGTTTCAGTTGGAATCACATAGTTACCAGTTGCATTTATAAGTATATCAGTACCATCTAATACTGGATTGGTCTTAATAGGCTTCTTGTTAACAGTCTTGTTTCCAATTTCATCAATCTTAGCTTGCATTTCATCCAACAGTTGTTGAACTTTATCAAGTATATCAATGATTTCCTTATTGTCCAAGAATACTACCCATTTCTCACCATCATATAACAACATCTTACTGTTGTCCTTAATCCAGATATGGTAAATAGTTGGAGGAGTCATATCACCCCTCCAGAAATTTACCTGCTTATTGTTTACCATTACATCTGCCATGTTATTCTAATATTATAGAAGCATTAGTAGTAATGTTATTAACAATCTGTTCTAATGCTGTAAGTTTATCCATTAGTAGTTTACCTTGAGCTGCTGATAGGGGAATGTCTGACCTGTCTGTTACTAAGTCGTTAGCTACTACACTAATAACTTCTTTGGTGTAGTTAAAGGATTCCTCAGTATTTCCATAGACTAAATTAAACTCCATCTTAAAATCCTGAGACGCTGATAGATGACATAGTAGTACAACATTAATAACTCTCCTATCATTTATGTCTGTAGTATCAGTTCCTACCTTATTGTAAGAAGTCAAGATGGTATCCTCATTATATTCAATGACCGTTGTAGAAGTTTCATACAATAACTCTAAAAATTCTACAGCTTCATCAATAGTACTAAAGTATGTACTCGGAGAATCACTGTTTACCATATCGAATGGTATGGTGCAATTAACATACTTAACTTTAATGTCTAAGTCATTTACCTCCCCTTTTATAGCAGAATCATCATAGTTAGTAAGACTATCTAACTTATTCTTATCACTGCTAGTGAAGTCATTAGAACTCAACCCCATTCCAGGAACCTTCTCAACATACTTACTAACATCAGGTATTTCAGATTTTAAAGCATATCCACTCAAATCAACTCCAGGTATTGCAGCTATTTGTTGTTGTACCCAAGTCTGTGAAGCTAGTCCCTCGATACTTGGGATAACAGGAGTATTAATAAGGTCGTTATAGTCTTTAGAGAATAGTTCTGACTTATCAGCTTTACCGTTTAGTGTAGTTTCAATACCACTAATCTTAGTATTAATTCCACCTATAGTAGTATTCTGAGCAAGTATAGCATCACTTAATTCCTTAAAGGTATTGTATGATGGGTCAGCACCTTCTAAGATTATATCAAACCTACTGTCTGTATAGCCCTTAGCTTCTAATAAAGCAGTACCAGCAGCACCAGCAGCTTCAGCCCCAAGTTCATCTAATGTATATGTTGGTTTATTAGGTTGCTTAGCCCATGCAGGTACAGTAGGGTCAGTTTCAGTAAACTCAGTTAGATAACCTTTAGCTTCTAGTTCTTGTTCAGTAACTAGGTTACCTGGCAGTGAACTTATATATCCACTATCGTTCTCTAACTGTGATACTCTAGTTGGTAGTTCTGTTCGGTCAGCTTTTCCACTAATATCTGGAATATCAGTCTTGTTAGCTTTCTTAGCAACTTCACCTTCCAAATCAGTTATTGTCTTTCTGATGCCAGAGTCATTATAGTTAGTAAGTCCAGATAACTTGGCTTTCTCTTCTATAGTAAAGCTCTGTTCAGATAGACCCATTCCTACTTGTTTGTCAACCTTATTATTCCAGCTATCAATGTCTTGCTGATTTATATTCTTTGCAGCACTAGCAGCAAATTGAGGTTCTAACTCTTGGGTTAAATAACCTTTGGCTTCAAGTTCCTTATCAGTAACATACTCTTTAGGAACTTCAGTTAGGTACTCTGAGTCATTCTCTAATTGAGAAACCTTAGTAGGTATTTCACTCTTATCAGCCTTACCAGAGACATCTGGAATCTTAGCATCAACTTCTTGTTTAGTATAGTAGTTATTAAGTTGTATATCACCGCCTTCAATAGCAGCAAGTTTATCATCAACTTCTTCTTTAGTATATACTGTATGCTTATCAGCCTTAGCTGCTAACAATTCACGTATAGTTGTGGTATCAATACTTTCTGGATTATATCCACTCTGGTCAAGTATTTCTACAGTAGTCTCTCCTAATCCTACCTGTGCACTCTTGAATATATAATATAAGTTACTAAATATCTCTTGAGTTCCAAGTAATTTAAAACCACCTATAATGCTGCTAACTCCTAAAACAGTATTAGAACCGTTAGGAATCATTACATATATATACTCATTAGCTCCAGCATTAACTGTATAGACATTATCAATAGTTCTATCAAGCTTTGTATAGTCTGGAGAAGTTCCAAAGTAATTTGGGTATTTAATGTCAAATGTAACAACTCTTGTAGCACTAATATCCTCATACTTATATTTAAGGGTAATTACCATAGATGTAGTCCTATTAGTAAAAGTATATTCTCTTACTTCAGGACTTAGTGTAACCCCATTGATAGATTGCTCTATAACTTCTTTATGGTACTCCCAAGTAACTTTTACATCTGTAGGTTCATCTCCATAACACATATATTCTGGGTCCAGAGATATAGCCTTGACGTTATCATCAATAGATGCTGCTGCTATTTTAGCATTAACCCATTCAGTAGAAGCAATTCTGTTAGAATTATCTGTCATCAAGGGCAATGTAGTAGTCGGAGTTCCAGCAAAGCTTGGAGAGAATATATCAGCTTTGTTCTTAAATCTAATTTCTATCTCACATGCCCATTGAGCGAGCTTAAGGTTAATTTCATCAATAACCTTATTAATATCGAAGGCTATTGAATCAGTTACAAAGGTATATAAATCTTTTTGATTAGACAAGTTACCTTTGATGTTTCCCCACTTTAGAGCATATTCATCTGCTATACCAAGATTGATTCTGGCTATAGTTCTCTGATATTCATCAGTTAACTCTGAAAATAGATTCTCCTTTTGAAATCCATCATCACCACCAGTACACCCATAATATTTAGAAGTATCACAATCATCCTTAATACAGATGTGGTCTACTCCTTCCTCTTCTACCTTTACACTGTCTATCTTGTCTATTGTAATGACATCATAGTCAGCACAAATTCCTTCTACTTCTTCTTTCTCTATAACACCATCTATTATCTTAGTATCTGGTTTTATATTAGAAATAGAATGTGGGTAGTCAGGTAAAATGGGAGCTTCTTGTTCTTGTTCGTCAAGACGTATAAACTCTGCCATATTTAGATTTGAATGATTTGATAAGCATATGTCATAGGGTCTAAGAAGGATATAATAGTAGCTTCATTAACCTTATGAATTGTTTTGGTAATTGTCATTGATAAACTGGTATCTCCAATAGGAAACACTTTATTATATAATGACCCTTCCATATAACATACATTCTCGTTAAACATATTATTAACTGAGTTCCACCTCAGAGTTGTATCATGACAGCCTCTAAGGAATGTATTACCCTTACAGTCAGCTTCCAATACATTATCATATGTATCTCCCAAGAATATATTATTAGTACACCCTTGTTTCAATTCATTATGCTTAGTATTATGTAATTCAGAGCTGTCAGTAATAACTCCCCCAGTTAAGTCTGAGAATGTATAGAAATCTCCATATGCTGCTCCAAGATTAAGATTAGTGTTGTCTAACTCCTCAGCTGTTCTTCTAAACTTTATATTCTTAAAGTCATAGTGAGCTGAATTGAAATGATTGTCTCTCATAAATGTTATTCTACCTTTAGTAGTAACTCCGTCTTCGAGAGTTTCTTTGGTAGGGTCATATTCAATAACCCAATCCTTCATTTTATCATTATCAATAACAACTCTTGGGTCTAACCTATTATTAGTAATAGCTGTTACAATTAGCTTCCAAATAGGTGAGGGGTTAGTGGAGCTATCAGTGCCCCACGTAACCTTCTGACCAGAACTATTAGTAACATTAGAAGAATAAATAGTTTGAAAGTCTGTAATAACATACCTTGCCCCTGTTACTAAACTCTTCTTACCTATATTGTCATTGAGTACTGCGTAGGTAACTTCTAAGGGTTTGGATTGTCCACCTTCTCCAGTATAATCAATGATACCTATATTCTTTCTTAACTGTTCCTGCTCTAAATCAGTTAAACCACCTAGTAAGTCTTTCTTCTTGAAATAATTATTCAAATCATGAATACAGGCATAACGTCTTGTATCCCTTTCTATTGCCATGTTAATTATTCATTAGAAATTCGTATATTCCATCTATTTTATCAAAGTATTGACAAGTCTGAATAAAGGATATTTGATGCAGAATCATATCGTAGTTCTCAATATATCCCTTATTTAGCCTTTTAAGGAACTTGTCAAAGTCTTTGATTACTTTCAACTTTAGGTTAGTTATTGCATCCACAACCACCTCCTCCTATAGTGTTTTTGTCAATCATAACATCTTTACAAATTCCTCCGCACTGAGTAATGTCCTCTAAGACTCTCTGAGCCTCGTAGTACTGACCTAACTCAATTAAGTACTTAATAACATTAATTGCCATCCATATAATATCTCTATTATAGATTAACATCTTAACATCATCAGTTTTATTCTTACATCTTCCTGGTAAGTCCCCTAAAAGATTCTTACACAATCTATAGAAGCATTCATTAATATGGCAAACACAGAATGTATTCTTATCGCCTCTGATGATTGTAGTAGTTTTCTCAGTAACAGTAGCAGGTGGCATGGCATTAACTTCCAATACTTCCTCTACGGTTACTCCTACTGACTCCTCATCAACATACTTCATAAATGACTCGGATTGTGTATCGTAGTAGTAAACAGAATGGTAAGCTGTCAATGCAGTAGGATTCCTCTCTAATACATATTTAAGCCATACGTCTGTTGGTAAGATTATGTGAGTTACTTCATATAGACCATCAATAGGCATCTCCATTTCGGATTCATCAATGCAGTCTATAACATGCTCTACAATATCATACTTCTGAGTTACTTCATCTCCTGAAGACTTAATACTTGTTATAGCATTAAGGGTAACTGTTTGACTATAGGCATAGTTACGAGTACTTACTGTGATTTCATCAGTCTCATTTAAGTACTCGTCATTATCCCTTTCAAGTCCAGTTATTGTAATACCACAAGCTCCCTTCTTGCATATTTTAAATACTGAATCCATAATTATACGTTGAAGTCAGCTCTTACTTTAGTTTTGATTTCTCCTACCAGTGTAAGATAATCTAGGTATTTCTGTCTATCAGTTTGATTATCAGATAAACCTAAAACAATACTATTGGAGCTGTTAATTAAATCAAACTCTTCATCTTGGTCTACATACTGTCTAATAATAGCTTTAATGCATTCTTTGTGGTCTGGTTGACCATGTAGATGAACTTGTATATATGTCCACCTTGTTTCCTGTGTTACTTCCTCTGTCTCTGGGTCAGTAACATCAACTTCTTTTGACGTAATGTCATAATTATAGTAATATGTGCCGTTACCTAGCTTTTCTATTGAGTTAGGCTGTACATTCATTTCTACTCTTTTTGGTTCTAACATAAGGTCTTATTTTAAAATTTACTGGGAATGAATATCTTGTTAGAGAGTAGAATAACTCTCTGCTCTTACTCTCAAAGTAATAGGATTTGTTATTGTATACAAAGTTAACTCTAAAACACTTACTGTAACTAACCATATCAACAACATGAATATACTTGTTATAAAATCTAGAAATATTAGATTTCTTCCCATCCCAATTAGAGAATCTTAGACCTGTTTCTCTTTGAATCTTTCTTAACAAATTCTTAGAGTTGCAGAACTTCAACCAACCAAAGTAGGATTGCATTCTCCTTCTTAATTCTTGTCTGTCAATCTTACCAGACTGATACTTCTTTACCAGTCTAAATAATCTAATCTTAATTGACTTCCTTAGTAACACATGGGTATGATAGAACCTATAACCTACAAAGTCTATACCTCTATCATCTACTGGGAATATTTGATAATTTGGTTTTAACCTTAAATCCAGAACCTCTTTCAAATACATCTTAATTGCTATAAGTACTGTTCTTAAGAAGTTCTTGTCACTGCTGAGAATTACAATATCATCAGCATACCTGAAATAGAATTTACACTTTAACTCCTCCTTGACCCAATGGTCAAAGTAAGCTAAATATAGATTAGCAAAGAACTGAGATAAGTAATTACCTATAGGAACCCCATCGGCTGAATAGATAATCCCAATAAGTAATGTTAGAAGATATTTGTCCTTTATCTTCTTTTTAATTATATCACATAATATATCGTGGTTTACAGATGGGTAAAACTTCCTAACATCCATCTTCAAACAATATGTAGTTTCTTCTGGATGTTCAATTAATGCAGTCTTTAAGTCATGAGCTACATTATGAATACCTCTATTCTTAATACAAGAGTAAGTCTGTTTAATAAATATTTTAGTCCAAATAGGTTCCATCACGTTCATTATAGCGTGATGTGTTATTCTATCTAGATAGTATGGTAGTCTAAATATCAACCTTTCTTTAGGTTCATATACTTTAAAGGTACTATATTCAGAGGTTTCATATACCAAGTCCCTTAGCTGCTCAGATAACCTCTCATTCTCCTCTTGTCTATTTCTATCGTGCTTAACGATTCCCCATCTAATTGATTTATTCTTTCTGGCCTTATCATCAGCTATTTCGATATTCTCTATATCATAAACCTGTTCATGTAAATAACCTATACGTTTCAAGTCTTATATATTTATTATGGAAGCGTTCGAGACTTAACCTACTAACACCCAGTTATTAAATACTACGTTGTCTTTTGCCAAGAGGCAAGGGTACTATTTAGACTGTAAAATGAAACCAAATTACCTAAATAAAGAAATATATAATAAGCCTACATTGGAATTGACATTGCTGACTCCATTGTTAGAATTGAAGTTACTAAGACTGGCATTACTACCATTATTAGCGTTGCTGCTAACGATGAGTGTTTGTAGTAATTTGAATTAATCAGCACCAACAGAAGTGTAGGTAAATAGCACCCCTAATCTCGTATTTTATCTATTTATGTATTATTGAGTTATTCTGTTTAATGTTCTGAAGCCCACATCGGAATAGACATCGCCGACCCCATCGTGAGAAACGAAGTGACCAAGACCGGCAAAACCACCAGTATGAGCGCTGCCGCCAACGAGGAGTGTTCTTAAAGATGTACTAGCAGCATTGCACCAATGATAGTCACACATGTAAGTAGTAGCAGAACCGCCGACCACTGAAGGTATGATTTCACCTGTTTCTCCTAGGTCATAGTCTTTTATCCATCCATCAGATGCAATCTCAGTACCAGCAACAGTCATTTTACCCTTAGCTGTATTATCATCTCCAAATGCTGTTGGGTCAGTTGTAGTGTATACACTACTTGGTTGATTAGCTGCTGTTCTTTCTAAGATAATACCATCTAGGTTTGTCCAGATGTCTCCGAATGGATTGTCAAATCCCCTCCATCTTGGAACTTTAAATGTCTTAGTGGGGACTGTTGTAGATTCATCCACTACGGTCTCTGGAATAACTAACTCCTTAATTCCAGTGAAGTTACCAATATCATTACAATATCCACATGGTGTTAATGGGTAATAACCATTATAAGTATTCCAATCACTATTCCATGTGGTAACACCATCACCTAATCCGCCTTGATGATAACCTTCAGCTGTTAAATCAGCAGTATAGGCTTTTTGTGAGTTTAGTGTAGCATACTCAACAACCCAAGCCCAGTAGAATATCCACTTGTAATACTCATAGCACAACATTTCTGAACCAGCATTAGTAGCATAAGTTCTCATGTTAGCTCTTGAGATATTAGTTCTTGGTTTACCTAAGTCACTTCTAAATGCATCAGTATCTAAATATGTGTCGTTAGCAGTTCTATTACCTCCACCTCTGAACTGTGCTGTAGTATTAACTACTGAAACTGCTTTAGGAGTTGCAGAAACTGTAGTATCAACAGTACTTCTGTAAGCATCAACTAGCATTTCTGGAATTTCAATCCAGGTATTGTCCATCTTAATAGTAGACATTCTAACCCACCTCTTAGTACCTTCAACTCCAGACTTACCATAGAATTTAGGTATATGTACTCTTACGGTACCATCAGTTCCATCTAATACAGAAGGAGTTTCATCAGCTTTTTGTGACCAATCATTAGGGTTTAGATAATAATTGATTTCTGCACCATTAGCTACACAACCCTTATACTGAGATTGGATAGGTAATGACTTATGTAATAGAGGATTACCAATTCTAGTCAATGTAGGGTCAGCTACTGTAGAATCCCATTCAACCCCATAAGAGTAAATGTCTTCTAATCCAGTGTAGTCAATTCCACCACCTTGATTGTCCTGCCATTCAGCTGTACCGTCACCATTGTTTACGAGTATTTGACCTGCTGTACCTCCAGCTGGAATATGTTTATTACCTGCTGTAGTTGGATGTACATAGTTGTTAGCATTAGCTGCCACACCTTGCAGTTTAGTCTTCTCAGCTGTTGTATAATCTTCTGTAGATAATTGTTTACCTTCAACCTTATCTACCTTGTTAGCTATCTTTGCTACTTCTTGCTTCTCAGCTGTTGTGTAGTCGTTAGTAGATAACTGCTTACCGTCTACCTTATCAACTTTTAGAGCAATAGCAGCTGTGCTTCTTGCCTCAGAATCCTCAATAGCTTTATCTACTTGTGTCTTGTTGTAATAACCTGTTAAGTCTACCTCAACGTGCTTATTACCTAAGAACTCCCATCCTGTTTTCTCAGTAGTAACCATCCATATATACTCATCGTATACATCGTTGGCTCTAGAGCTTTCATTAGGAACCATGTAAATGGTATTGGGATTACCCTTAGCTGGTAGTTCTGTAACAACAAGAACCTTACCTCCTGCATCAGCTATTGCATCAGTTACCCACTGTTCTGTAGCTAAGCCTTCAATTACCTTATTAACAGTAGTTGATTTGTTAGCACCATTTTGAACAATAGGGATTAACTCATCACCAGCCAGTGTTGTAGCAGGGGTCATTTGGGAGATTTTAATGTCAGTTGCTGCCATTATTCAAATAAATTAAATCACCATTTTCTGTAACCATAAATTTACCATCTTCTAATATAATGTTTGCCAAATCTCTAAAGATTAGACCACCATCTTCTGTAAGTATATTAACGCCAATTTCGGCAAGAATATTTCTAGTAACATCAGTAAGATAAATGTCTCCATTCTCTAACTTCCACCTGTCTATAACAACAGACTCATGTCCTTGTCTTTTGACTATTAGTGGATAGCTGCTGTTCTCAAATCCTTTTAATATTACTTGTCCATTGGCATCAGTTACGTACTCTTTACCCTTAAAGACAACTATAGCACCTACTAAGGGTAATCCAGTACCTTTATCTATAACTCTAACTACAACTGAGATAACCTTTAGATTGGCTCTCCCAATATGGTTACCAATGCCAATATAAATTCCCATGTTAGTTACCTACTTGTAATGTACTTTCAGGTACAGCTTTAATACCTATAACTAACTCTGGATTCCATCCAGGATAGAACACAGTAGATACATACTGACCTTCTGAATCTTTTAATAGTACCTCTACAGTTACATTATCTTCCGTAATGTTCTTAACAAGAACTGCATTACTTCCATAAGGTAACTCAAAGTCACCTGCAGGTAGTAGAGATAATCTACTTACTTGCAGGGAGGTTGGTCTTTCATTCTGATTGAGATTAATCATTCTTATGCGTTTTTAACTTCGTTATTCATTTGATTACCATCGAATAATTGAGCATATTCAATGTCTGTTCTCTTAGTATCGTTATCAGCATCACTTTGAGACTTGTCTCTTTGAGTCCTAGCATTATACCAGTTAATATCAGCTTCGTTCTGAACCTTTTGTCTTTCAATTTCCAATTTAGCTTCATTAAGACTTTCAATCTTACCTTGAGCTTGTTGTAGTTGTTGTTGTAACTTCTGATTCTCTTGCTGTAATTGTTCAAGCTGCTGTTGCATTTGACCTACCTCATTCATCTCCTTCTTCTTCTTAGCAAAGGCTTTAGTAACCTTAGCCTTAAGTTCAGTAAGACTTCTAGCAGTTAAAGCATCAACAATCATATCTGGGTCTAATTGACCACTCTTTATAAGCTCAATAATGATTTGTTGAACATTCTGCATCTCCTTCATAATCTGAGTACTCGGCACAATATGCACATCGTAATCAGTATGAGTAAAATGCTCTGGTAATGCTGTAAATACCTTTTGTAACTTATCTCCAAGAATTAGAGTTCCAGTTAATCCTTTCTTCCATACTATCTTAGCTATATCAAGACAGTCTCTAAGAATGTCTATTGATAATGTGTCCATAGTCTGATAGAATGGCTTAGTAATTGTATAGGAGTTTCTTGCTCCAGCTTCTACATTACTAACAGCATCCTTCTGTTGAATACCATTAAGTCTTTCTCTAAATACACCAGTGATAGATGAGGTTTGGTCTTCCACTCTCTGTAATGCTAAGTCAAATGCTTGGATTGTTTGTACTTTAATAGTGTCAGTAAATCCAGCAAATGAAGTATTGTTATTAAATGCTCTACCTTCTTGACTTGTATCTACTAAAGCTACCCCAGTCTTCTTAAATGCTATCCACTTCTGTATTCTTTCAGTAAGGTCATCACCTAATATAGTTGGAAGCATTGATAAGTCTAGCCAGTCTCCATCAGTACCACTATTAGCTAAGATATTATCTCTAAAGTAAGTAATTAAGTCATACTTATCTTGTAGGTGTGCACATTGTAATACTAAAGATTGTGGAACATTGTCTCTATTAACCAGATATATACCATTAACAGATAGTCCACATTTAGTAGGAGCATCCTTAGTTCTAATTACATTCTCTGATTTGCCAGTAAGAACATATATTGACTGTCCGATTCTAACTCCCTCGTACCTATTCTGAACATACTCATCACCTTCTTTATCTATATCAATCCATTCAGTTTCATAGACAGGAAGTAATTTGTAATTAAATGATTCATAAGTATCAGCAGGGAAACCTGGAACAATACCTTTACCTGCATCTAATCCAGCACCCTCACCTTCCATAATAGGTCTACATCCTACTTGATTCTCCATAGCTCTAATATACATATAAGAACTGTCAGAGTAATGCTCATACATATCTTCCAATTCAGCCCTACTCTCATCATTTAGGTCTTTACCATACTCAATAAGAATTTGCTGTTTGGTCATCCATTTCCTAATTACAACCCTATAACTATCCTTTACATAAGGAGATTCAGGGTTTCTATCAACAAATGTATTTAAGGGATTAAGAACATCAATACTAATATTAGTTCCACTAGCTGATGGTTTAACTTTATAGAATGAGCATCCAGTAACAAGTAAGTCTAACAACAGTGCCTTTAGTTTATTAGCCAAGTCAGTGTTCCTTGATTGGATTACATACTCAATAACGTTCTGTGCAGCTATCTCATAGTCACTGATGAAGTTGTTATTAATATCTTCAATTAGCTTTTCTATATCCGCCTCAACTGAAGCATCACTAACATTACCTCCTCCTATAAAGGCTAGAATTTGATTGTTCAAATGCTTCTGTAAGAATGTATAGACTTGCTGGCTTATTTCTAACTCCTTCTGTCTAGTAATCTTTGAGATTGTTTCTTTATCTTTACAAGATACCTTTGGAAGAATTGGAATGTCTAAATACTCTCCAATTAAAGCATCAACGTGTTTCTTTATAAGAGGAGTGAACTCAATAGAAGTAGGATTACCTATTCCAAAGTTTTCTTCAAGATACCTAAACTGTTCGGTGTCTCTCTTACCATTATAGTAGTTGTATGCCTTCTGTAACTTCCATTTATTGAAGACTAACTCATTTACAGCTTTGTCAATCTTCTCTATCAAATAATCATCACTTCTTTGCTTTGCACTCATCTTCGTAATCATATAATTGTATAGCAGTGAAGTACTTAGTTCTTACTAAACTTCTCTCCTTTAGTTCTTTCTCAATAAACTTCAAAAATTCCTCAGCCGTTCCATCACACGCAATGGACAATGGCTTCTCATCTTTATTAAGTCCAAGGTCCATTCTATATCCCACGTGCTCAGGCTCTTCTCCTGGGAATTTATAAGTGGTTTCATAGACCCTTAGGACTCCTTGATATTCTACGCAATATAAAGATTTAATTAAATCTCGGATTGCTTGTTCTATATCCTGTGTCGTCATAATATTGTGTGGGGAATAGGTTAAACCTAGGTACTATAGACTGTTTATCTGGAATGACTCCTTTATGCTTAATACCATTCTCATCAGTCCAGTAACCAAATAACTTTAACTTCCTACCTCCATTATCAACTTCCTGTGGTGTAATTCCACTTAATTCTTCATCTCCTAGTTCAGCCATACCCATTGCAGCTACAATATCAAACTTTCTCTTATTCTCGTATGAGTAAGTGATAAGCTCGTTAATCATTGGTTCAAACCACATATTGTGACAATAGTCATTGATGTAGCAATCAATAAGGTCTAACTGATGTTGAATAACTGCTTCAGTTGCAGGAGCACCAAACTGTTTACTCCTACCACCCTGTATATCAGATTGAGTAGCTCTTGGTCTTCTCATTAAGAATCTCTCTTCCTTATGTTTAGTTCTAAACCAAGTAAGAATACTAATACGAGTAGATTCCAGACAAGCCTTACAGTTATAATATTCCAATATCTTTAAGGTAGTTCTATATGCCTCTTCAAGGTTGTTGGGTCTGTCTTTGTAGACACAAACATACATTGGCTCTTGTAAACCAAAGCATCTCTTTTTAACTACTACACAGAAGTCTGATGGGTCCCTTGTATTATCTGATGTATCATTCATACCCATATCAATACCGTCGATACCAGCTACATATAGGTTTCTAAAGTCTACACCATTCTCACTCTTAATGGGATGTTCAATAATGCAGACCTTGCCCTTATCACTAGGGATGAACCTTACTCCGTTCTTAGCTTCCTCAGAATGTACATTATTTTGGAATATATACTCTAGCTGTCCCCATTTAGGTTTTAACTCCGGAGGAGTAACTTTATGTAATTTAATTGCAGCTAACTGTTCTGTAAGTAATACAGTATTAAACTGGTTATCACCTTCCAAAGCTAATGCTTCATCAGGAGTAAAGCAATACTCAGCAGAGTATAGCATTAATCCTTTAGGGTCAGCTATCTTAGTGGCTCTTTTAGCCATATAAAACTCTTTACCCTTCTCTGGGTCAGTCCATCCTCTATTATCAACATATCCCGGGGCAGTAACAATAGTATATGCAGGGATGAAATATGCAGTCTCTACGTAAGTACCTTCCTTAGTATAGTTATGTTTGTATGGGAGTACATCATAACCTCTAGGGTCATGGAATGCAGCAGCTACACCTTCTAATGCAGGACCACTATCACCACCTGTACCCCAAGCTAGTTTAATACCGAATCTCTGTCCTTGAATATCAATCAAAGCATCACCCTGAATGAAAGCTTTCTTCCAATTTGGCCATGAACCGCTTTCTTCGTACATTAAAATATCAGTACGGTCACCTCTAATCTTATTAGGCTTATCAGCTGTAATACCTTCAATCTCTGACATCCATCCAGATTCTACACCATCTACATTCTTACTAGAAGCTCTCTTCCACTTAGCTGTGTTGTGAACCTGCCTTAGTTTTCTCATACCATCTTCTGTATTATCATCTAAGTATGATAATTGCATCCAGCACTTGCTAAGGGTATCATCAACATAACCTTCTTGTTGTGCAGCTACTACTCCTCTGAAGTGTGGTCTTGTTATGTAACCATTAATAAGGATAGCAGCAGCTATTTCTGAGAATCCAACACCTCTGGCTTTTAATCCAATGGCATTCTTTCTCAATACTTTACATAATTCTATGTAATGGAAGTACTCATATTGTTTTACGAAGAAGTTCGGGAAGTCTACCGAACGACCACCACCAGCTTTAGTAGCAGAAGATAGATTAGGTAGCTGATAGTAATTAATAAAGAAATAATTATCACCAGTAATAGTATAACCATTAACAGTCATGCCATTTCTACATCTATCATATTCTTGGTCCCAGAACTCACCATAAGCCTTACCAAACATTGGTTCGTTACAATATTTACCAGTAGCAGCCTTAGTTCGTCTAGCTTCCATAAACCATTCTGGGTCAAAGTCTAATCCTCTTGTACCATCAATAGGTCTATAGCCAGTAAGTTCATAAGATAGATTAGAGTCAAAATAGTCTATTGGGTCCCCAATTTTAACATCCCATTCAAATTCTGTAGACTTCTGTTCTAGTACTCCAGCATTCTCCCCTACCTCAGTAACCTTTTCAACTAAGGCTTGGACAGTAGGGGATTCCTGGATTTTATTTTTAGGTTTCCTTCCACGTGCCATGTTACTTTAGTTTTGGTACATATCCCTCAACAGCACCAGCACGAAGACCTGTAGCAGCTTTCTGTTTCTTCTTAATACGGGCTTCTAAGGCATCTAATTCATCTAATACCTTAGATATAGATGACATTTCACCGATAACGTCCTTAGCTTTAAAGATTGGTTTACCAGTAATGGGGTCTCTTTCTTGTAAATCAGAACCCTCATTGAAATAATCAATCAACTCGTCTACCTTATTCTGAGCTGCCCTAATTAATTTAATGTCTCTTGCTGATTCTTGTATCTCTCTATATTTCCTACATGCTGCCCTAAACAGAGGGTCGTTAAACTCCTCTTCTGTAATACCACTATCCTGCTTAGCAGCCTCATTACGTTCTGCTTCAGTAAATTGTGAGTAGTGTGATTGCCAATCAATCATTAGGTACATATAGGTAAACTCTTTGAATGCTCTTAGCTTCTTAGTACCCTTTGGGTCTTCCTTACTGATATTTCTATCATTAGTCCATAACTCAGCGAACTCCTTAATAAGAAGAATCTCTGGTTCGTTTAATCGCAATTCATGATTTACATTATCATATAGAAATATTGTCATAATAATTACTGTTTAATTATACGTCTTTGGACTGTTCCTCCGAAGTAATTCTTACCAATTCCTTTATTCTTTACAGCTCCTGCCCCGCCAGCACCTCTACCATTAGCTTGGTCTTTCATATCAACCTTAACTTTATCTTTATCAGATAGTTTTCTATAATCAGCAGGAGTCATCTTTTTATAAGGAAGCTTCTTATTACTAACATTATACACTCCCTTATTTGTGTGTACGGTATCAGTCTTATTAACTACAGCACCTTTCTGGTCTTTCTTAACTCTCTTCTTAGCTTTACCTCCACATTTATCCTTAAATATATCTACTACTTTAGCACCCTCAGCTTTCTTCTTGCACTTAACACAACCTCCAGCCATATACTTCTCAACCTCGTATCCTTCTGGGCACTCACCTCTAAGGGTTTGAACATAACTTAATTTGGCTCCTAATTTAGCCATTGAAATTTGACTACCTTCCATTGCTTTGTATTGTTTATAAAACTCTTTTAATTCGTTCTCTGATAGCTGTGCTACTTTATTCTCAAAGTCCGCTGCATCTTTAGGGTTTAGGACTTTAATAAGATAGGCAGTGAACGCTTTTTGTTCTTCGTTCATCTGCCCACCCTGTTGAAACATACTTATCATACTTTAACTAAATCAATTATACCTTCAAAAGGTCTTTGGTATTAAAAATAGCTTCCTGCAAAACTCCTTCTGTAGAGAACCATCTACATCTAATACCTTTAAAATAATCTTCTGTTACGTTGGGAACACCATGAGTCCTAATGCTCATAGTCTCTTTCTTAACCACAATCATTACAGGTTTGTTAGGTATATCTTGCTTAAGAGTTACTACCTCACCTGGCATAAAATAAACTTTCTCTTCCATTATGCATTATCACTTTTAAATTCCTTCGTATATCTATCTTTTAATCCAGAATTAACTACTACCTGAATTTGGGGTTCAGCTACAACTTCAAATCCTTGCCCGAAGAATGGAATAGGAACTCCACAAGCTCTTCTATAGTAAATAATATCGCCCTCCTTCACAAATTTACATAAAGGACTGACCTCTATTACTAAAGCTTGAACTGATAGGTTCACTTCTTGGTCCATTTCTCCTGAATCAGGATTCTTAAATGTGCCAGTATATTCTGGAAGTATCAACCCTGACTCTGTTACCTTCATCTTCTGGAAGGGGTTCTTAGCATAGGGCTGCACTAATACATAGCTATTAATAGGAACAATTTGTAAGTCCTTCATCTTCTCATCCATCATCTTAGCGTGCTTCTCTTGCTCTTCAATTTTAGCATTCCATTCTGCTCTAGCCTCTTCAACTTGTTCATTGAACTTTACTTTAGCATCCTGTTTAGCCATTTCAGCTACAGTAGGAGACATAATAAATACATCACCATTACCCATTAAACTATTCTTACCATTACCATCTCCTTTGATTAATTGATTCTTTGTTTTTAACACTGCTTCTACTGTACTTAAACTATTCATATTCATTAAAATTAAATTACCATTTTCCTATAGGACACGTTGCATTAGGTAGAGTTGTTTTAGCTCTTAGCCTGCATCCACATCCATTAATATATCCATCTTTCTTCTCTGCACTTACATCTTCATTATTTGGGTTTATCCATAACTTACTGTTACAAATCTCACCCAATACCACACTCTTTTTATAGAGCTTACATTCTTTACACAAACGGATGCGGGCAGCAGATATATTCTGATTCAGCCCAAGCATCTCGTTAGTGTGCCCATTTAAAATAGCACCAAGACCCATATTTATTCTATTTAGTTCATAAAGTTGCTAATATCTCAAACCTAGGTGTTTGAAAGATACTCATATAGGTAATATTAGAATTCTATAGGTCTTCTGCTATTCTTTCTGGCTTCTAATATAGCTTCCTTCTTATAGAACCTACACATTCTTTCCACATCATCCTTCAGATAGTCAAGCTCATGTTCTGTAACATTGCCTTGATGGTCGTAATGTATAAGTATTAATTTCTTAACAACGAACTTAGGGTTTAGCTTCTGAAGCATCCAAGCATAGGTTGATAACTGTAATGCATAGTGCATCTTGTTACAATCCATAATATTATTCATGGGATACTTCATCATTTGACATTTCTTAGTTCTCTTATCAAAGAAGGATTTATCGTCTAACTTTTTATTAGTCTTGTAGTCTATGATATAGATGTCATTACCATCCTTAATCAGTAAGTCAATCTGTCCTGCAAGTTTAAACTTGCCATCATCTGACTTCCTATATATCATATACTCAGGGAATACTCCCTTTTCAATATCAAGTAAATCCTTATTGTGCTCCATTAAAGAGTCATTGGTATTTACTTCAAACTTACCTCCAAGTCCGAACTTTCTTAATTCACATTGTTTCTTAGAAGTATAATTACCTTCTAACTCAGCATGAATTTTAGAACCTCTTTCACAGGATTCAGCATTAGTCTTCTGCCACTCATCTAAAATATCCTGCTGAGCTTTATTGTAATCATTAACAGTAAACCCATACATATCACAGAAGTATTTAACATCTATCTTATGTGTGTTTAGTAACTGAGACTTCTCAGCCTTAAATTCGTCTGCTGATAATAACTTCTCTAATGCCTTATAACCTGACCAGAAATCCTTATCAAAATCTTGGCAGAATTTGCCAATTAATGTTGTTACTGATACATATACTCCATTTTCATCCCAGTACATGTGCTTCTCATCGTTGTAGCAAACGTTCTGGTTCTGCTTGTCCACTTTCATATAGCCTTTTAAATTTATCCTTTACTGAATTATAATCTAACCATGTTGTAAGAGGTTGAAGAGATGGAGCTATTATAGATTGATAATATCCCAGGTAGTACTCCTTCCTAACAGGATAGATAACTATTAACATTCCTACAGGTCCATCTACACCTGATAATGTGTAGAACGCAGCTGACTTAGCTTTGCTACGTTGTAACAACTCTACTAAGTTGGGTAGACTTGTGCTATATTGTTGAATACTATCCATTCTTAAGGACTTATTCTCATTTATCTTTTCAATCTCATCTCCATAGTTTGTATATTCTAGCTCCTTCCATATTCTTAAACAGCTCTTAGTATCCAGACCTCTCTTCTTCTCAGTTAGTGCTGTAAGGTATCTATACGATAATCCATGAGTACTAACCAAGGAATTGTGATAATTCAATAGGATAACATTAGACGCATCCTTGTCCTGTACCAATATTCTTTCAATGTATTCATTAATAGAAGGGGAGATTATCTTTGTATATTCCTCAGCGAGGTGCTTTTCCTGCTGGACTTGTTCAGTATAATCTTGTAAGATAAGTTTCGTATGACCTCTAAAACCTGTTTCCAATACTATTATTGATAAAACTATAATAATGATAGTCTTAACGTTTGGACCTAAGTTATTAATCCAGCCATAAATTGCTTCTAGTCTACTTAACGACATTAATCTATTTCCTTTAATTGTTGAATGTTAGTCTGTCTAAAATTAAACTCTAATTCATTTTCATCAATCCATTATTTATAATTTACCATCTTTCATTTGATAATGTGCAAATTTAGCTTTAATTTTGTAAATAAAAAAATGAAACATAAACTTATTTAATTATGGAACTAAATCAGAGAGAATTGAAGGCATTGTATATCTCTTTAAAGGAGATGTGTAGTAATGTAGATTGTGATGGCATTCCTATGTTTAGACAGGGAAGTAAGTTAATACCAAGATGTAAGAATGGAAGTGGTATCCATATTAAGAAAGAGAATAGAGGTAAGTTTACAGCATCAGCTAAGAAAGCTGGACAAAGTGTTCAAGAACATGCACGTTCTGTACTTAACAATCCTAATGCTACTCCATTACAAAAGAAGAGAGCTAATTTCGCTAGGAATGCAGCTAAGTGGCATCATTAATGATTAATTATGACGGAGAATGCTGAAACAGCTAAAATTAACAAAAGCTTACTAAGAGAGAGGAAGAAAGAATGTTGTATATGTGGGGAGACTACCTACTGCTGTTTAGAGTTACATCATATAAGGAATAAACTCTATACTATATCTAGGGCAGTTAAGAATCTCCCCACTCCTCTTTTTATAAAGGAGATGAATAAGTGCATAGTAGTATGCTCTAACTGTCACAAGAAATTACATAATAACGTTATTAGATATGAGGATAAAGAAGTTGCAAAGAGGTGATATAGTAGCTAGGCAGGATAATGCTAGAGTGGTTAAGCCCACTATTTTTGAGTTTATTAAGGCTAAACCTAGACAAGACCAACTTATTGATTTGGGAGGAGAACCTTCTACTGATACAAGAACAGCTGCTGAAAGGAATAGAGACTATTGGCATCCCATTAAAGGAGCTAAGGAGAGGTTTAAATCTTCAATGAGAAATGAAACTAACCCATTAGTAGGCTTAGAAAGAACAGTAATGCCTGCAATGGCAGGAGCTGCATTAGTAACAACTCCAGCTACAGTATTGGGAGGATTACTGGGTAGTGAAACTGTTAATAATGCTACTGGTGGATTTGGACAATGGCTCGAAGGTAAAACTGGTATTCCATCTGAAGTTGGGGAGTATCTAAACCCAGGTGCAATATATGGTGGGAGTAAAGGACTCAATATTACTAAGAATGGATTAGCTACTAAGTTTATTAAGGGAGATGCTGACTTGGGCTGGAATGCTCTTAATAAGAATCATTGGATATTTAACAGGGAGGCACGTACTCCTACTAATGTTGCTATGGCTACTATCAATAGAGTAATGCCGTTCTTATCTAATGTAGAGAAGACCCCAGCTAGAATTGCAGCTTATAAGGTAGGAAGAAGAACCAAAGGTAATGCCTCTGTGTCCTTAAAAGACATAAGAAGTAATGAGTCTACATATACTGGTTCAGCAACACCAGAAGGTAATAATGGTGATAGAAATTTACTAGGAATGTATCTATTCAAGAATGACCCGTTAATAAGTAGAAGTCCTTGGTTTCAAAGAGTAGTTCAATCATTTAAGCCAGCTAAAGGTCAAGGATTTAGTCATGGTGAAAGATATAATAAACTATATCCTGGTATTGAGAATAGAAGATACCAAATGCAATCTGTAGTTAAGGATTCTAGACCATTAAGGTTTAGAGATATAGAAGAGTTTAATGAATACTCTAATGGTATAGGTAAGTTGCAAGGTAAGGAAGGTGATATGGTTATTGAAATGCCAGATGGATTCCAAACCTTCAGACAACCTGGTACTAACTATGTTGGACCAATAGATGATGTAGGAGGTCATGTTATAAAGATTGACTACAATAATAAGGGTAAACTTACTCAAATATCCCAAGACTTATGGAAATTTAATCCAGCTGACTATGCTAAAAGATGGTCTGGAAAGAATGTAGCGGAAGGAGTAAGAGCTACTAAACAAGCAGCATTAATGGATAAGGTTGGAACTCCATTTATACTACAACAAGAGAATCCTATTTATATAGGTAGTAGGAGAGTTTGGGATAGTATTAAGAGTATTCCTAAGAATCCATATATAAGAAGGGAACCCCTAATGCAAGGTTCATTACTAACTCTTAAGAAGGGGGGAAGTTTAGTATCGGATGGTAGAAGATTTAAATTCAAAGACTCTCCATTAGTAAGAAACTCCAAAGCTCTTAATAATAAGAGAGATATGAGGAAGAAGTTTATGAAATCGGACAGACCTACATACTCTAATAATAGGATTAGGAAAGGTCAGGAAGGATTACAGTTTGTATCATATATCCCAGTAGAGTCTCCAAGCATTGATATTCCAAGGTTAGAGTTAAGTTCCCCAAATGTATTTAGTACATATAATATTCCTATTACTAGAGATGAACCAATAGTAGTACAATCTAAGGTTGAGGAACCAATTGAACAACCTGTTATTAAAGAAGAACAACCCATGAAAAGAGAACTATTCAATATTAAGCCGTCCAAAGGATTAGATGAATTTAATAGATGGTATGATGAAGTAGAGCAAGAAGACCCAGAAGCTAAGAACTATAGACAGTTCCTTACTAAAATGGCTGAACAAGAATCTGGATTTAATAGTGCAATTCAGAATAAAGCTGGCGCTCCTGCTTATGGGTATTTCCAATTCATGCAAGATGGTAAGAAGTATAATAATATTTCTGCCTATGCTGGAACTGATGTAGAGACATTTAGGAATAATCCTAAATTACAAATAAAAGCTGCTATTAAATTAGCTAAACAATTTGAGAGAGGTTTTAATAAGCAAGATTTAGAACTAGCTGCACAGAAAGGATATACTAAATTCGGATTATTAGGTGGGGCATGGTTAGCTGGTAATGGTGGAGTTAGGAAGTATCTACAAGGATTAGCCAACCCATCTGATAAACATTGGAGTAAATCTGGAAGTGGAACGGATGTAGCTAGTAGAATACAGATGTTTAATTTCTAAGAGTATGAAATTTATAACCTTTATAAAGGGGATGGTTACTTCACATTCTGGTATTAGTAGTAAGAGAGTATGTGGGGTATTAGGATGGATAGTAGCTATAGTAGTATTACTATATTGTACTGTCCATGTTATCCAAGCCCCATTAATGATAGATACATTCTTAGTATGCTGCATGGCATTACTTGGGATAGATTCAATAACTGGCATTTGGAAGAAATTTGATAAACATGATAGACCAAATAAAGAAATTCCTGAAGGGTGATAAAATATTACATATGATATGCTGCTTTGCTATTGTAGTAATATTTGGATTAATCTTAAATATAGTTAGTGGAATTGCTCTAGCTCTAATAGCTTCATTTGGTAAAGAAACTTATGATGAAGTAAAATACAAAGGTTGGAGCTGGGATGATTTGCTAGCAGATTTATTAGGAATAGTTTTAGGAATCTTAGTACTATGAATTATAATCAAGCTACACTTCACGCTGCTACTGGTAAGATATTAATGCTTCCAGGTTGGCACGGATACTTTTATTGGAACTATAGTACTAAGGAACTAAACTTTAGAGATGGCGATTATCATTTAGATAGTAAGCAGTTACAAGATATGAATATCAGAGATAGGAATGATTGGTATTATATTACCTAAGTTTTATTAACAATTAAACACAACACAATTATGAGACATTTTATGATGGACGTTTGGATTTGGACAGAGGATAAACACTCTAAGCCATTAAAGACAATTAGATTTGAACAAGACCACTTCCCTACTGAGAAGGAATGCTGGCATTGGTTTACTAAAGACGAAGATGTAGAAGTATATATGAAGAGTGGTATCTGTGTAAAATTCAATAATATACATGAGTATCAGAAATAAACAAAAAGGCGGCTCTAGCTTAATTGCTAAAGTCGCCTTTAATTTTTACTGATAGTATTGAGTCTTCCCATTGTGTTGAGAAATTCTTTAGAGCATATAATATATTCTCTCCGAGTCTATCTAAGGATGATACTATCTCATTATATGGAAATGGGTCTATAACTCCGTAGTCTACACCATATCCTCTAGTTCCTCTTACTATTATAATGAATCGCATCTTCCCACAAATACGAGAATCGGATAACCATCTTCATCTAATTCCTCATCATACATCTTGTTAGATGTCAAGTTAGAGTAACATACTTCTAGTTCTACTGCTGGATATTTAAGATAGTCCCAGCCTGGATGTACATAAGCTCTTTCTTGTATAGCTCTACACTTTAGATTGTAGAGTGCAGGAGGCATTGGATTAGCATAATTAAGAACAGCTAAATTAAATAATGCTGCACCCTTCTCACCAGTTATAAATGTAAATTGATTACTCATAATATAATATTTTACCGTAATAAGTTCCTTGTATGCTAATGCAGCAATCAGCTTGTCTTAAGAACATTTCATTATTCTTTGCCTCTACTGGAGCAATTATATATGATACATGATGACCTCTCAGCTTACTAGCTATACTGTTATCTAAATCACCTTTCTCTATTAAAAGAACTTTGTCAGACCTATCATCCCTGAATACTTTCATCCTTAGTCTTTATATATAGTTGGCAATGGCATATACCCTCTTCCATTTCTCTAAACTCTTTACACATACATACTGTATCATCGTCCCTTACTAAGGAGCAAGGACAATATCTTTTACCATACTTCTCCTTGTTCCTTTGTAAGCCTGCTAATACAGCTTCCTTTATTTCTTTATTGTCAGTAATTCTTACCATATGTTTCAATTTCTAACGCTCTTCTCTTGTCATTCTTTATCAATTCTGCCATCTGTTCATAAGCCTTGGCTAAGTGCATATGTAATAACTCCTCAGCAATTTGAGGATTAGTTGGGACTGTATGAGCAATTTGTACCGTTCTATCTCCTTCTCGAAGGACTATATAGCACATTCTATCCCTGTAGTATATCATTTATTCTTCAGCTTTTCCTCTAGCTCAGCTATCTTCTTCTTTAAAGAATCATTCTCTTTAGCTAGTTCTATGTTATCATTCTTAACCTGTTCTGCCTTCTTCATAAACTCCTCTACACCCTGCTCAAACAGAGTTAGATTCATCTTAATCTGCCTGATTTCTGGTATCATTGTTTACATTATTAAACTTGTCCTCCAGTTCATTAATGATTCTGTGAAGACTTGGAATTTTACTTGTAATAACACTATTAAGATAGTCTTTAATATCATCAAGAGTCATTGCATCAAATTCATCCTTACTAAGGTTACGAGATTCAATGGTCTCTATAAATATATCAATAGCATCTTTAATAGCTTGCTTATCCCTTAATAGCTGTTCATGCGTTAAGTGAACATTAGTAATCTTAGAGAACAATGCTGGATACTTAGTAAATATCTCTTCTAATTCCTCATCACTAATTAGCTGTAGTAATTCTACTGCCTTATTATAGAGTACTTGTGCCTCTATAACATCATACTTATCAAGTATAGATTTTAATTGCATAAATTCTTATAAATATTAGATAATGTTAAACAATGCTCAATATTAGAACCATTCTCCATTCCAGAGATAATCTTGTCTAATACTGTTAATTTAGCTACTATAATCTTACCCCATATGATAGAATCCTCCTTGGGTTCACAACTACCACATTGGCTCTTGTTACCTTCTTCTGTTGCTACAGTTTCTTTTACTTCTTTAGCCATAGTTTAAAATTTTATAATTAATATGTTATTTCTTCCTTATTACTAAGTAATACAAAGGTAATGGATTTTAGATACACTACCTAATGGTATATGCTTAAATATATTTAATATAGGCGAACTCAAATACTAGGTACTCCAAAATTACACCCCCTCCCCATTGAGGTAATTAGTCATATAATATTTTAACTCTATTGGCAGATATTTGTTAGATTCGCGAATTGCAAATCTTGTTACAGTGCAGGATTATGGTTTTATGTAAGTTACAAGAGAGAGAGAGAGAGAGAGAGAGAGAGAGAGAGAGAGAGAGAGGGTAGTGTTCTACGAAACACCCCCTGGGGGTTTCGTTAGAAAAATCAAGCCTAAATTTATAACACTTACATAAAGTTAGCGACAAAGGCGTACGCCCCAGTGCGAGAGGGAAACGGCAAGTCGTTAGGGTGAATGACACAAACCCGAAACAAACCATTAACGGACTAGAAGGAAGTCCAGCGTGTCGAAACATTAAAGCCATGTTAGAAGGTTTTACAAGAATTAACAAAGACAATGAACAAGTGTTTAACCAACTTGCCAACCGAACCGCATCTATTCCAAAAGATGACCTATCACCATACCAAAATGGCAGACGGTTTAAGTTAGCACCTGATGAATATTGCTTTGCTCAATCAAACGAACGCAATACGGTTAGTGTGGTTGCTCTACTCATTGACGGGGACGGACAAGAACAAGAACTTTGGCTTTCTACCATTCTAAGAAAGGCATTTGAAAGACAAGACGGCAAGACGGTTGAGGTTATCAACAACTCAACCATTGCTAAAGAAGTTAGGGCGAAAGTTACACCCAGCACAACAAACAAAGAACTGGGGGAAATATTTGCAAACCTTGTTAGAGGCAAGGAGATAATTTGCTATCGCCAAGTTTATGCCCGTTCTATATCGACAAGAACGGGCAGACCTTTTGAAGTGCCAGCCGCTTTAATTGGTTTTGAATTTGCATAACATTACAGACCTAAGCAAGTCTTTAAACTGCTTACATAAATAATAATTTACAATTTAAAACTTTACGGTTGGTGGGTAAACCGTGTACCATTATGGCAACTTTAGAAGATATTGAAGTTTATGAGAGTTTAAGTTTTGCAAGTGTTGTTAGCTATGATTTAGACGCTCTAGAAACAATACAATCAATCCAAGACGATTATAGTACAGGTTTAAGATATTAACTACTAAAGTCCTAAGCATGACTTAAAAAGGCTCATTCATTATTACAAACAATTAATAATTACAGAATATGGAAAGAAGAGAAATAGGGAAATATACAGTAACAATATACGACACATTAGTAGCAGATATTAAATGTGAAAAGGCACGCATAGCAATGAGAATTAGTGTTGGGGAGAATCATATCTTAAGGACTACAAACCAAGAAAAAGACGTGACGCGCATCTTAAAGATGGAGAGAATATCACTAAAAAGAGATTTAGCTAAGATTGAAAAACTCTTACAATATTAATACACTTATGGTTTACAAAACCGAATTAGTAGAGAGGGATTAATCCCTCTCTTATATACCCTTATATATAATATACCAATATAGCCTAACTATAAAACTTATAATATAGCCTAAATGTATAACGCCTACAGTATGTTGACGATATGTATATTGTTAAGTTTAGATAATGTACTTGTAAACATTATCTTCTACATTGTCTGTCCCAAGAGGCAATGTAGGAATAATTAACTAGCTTGGGAATAGATTAACTTTTTAATAAATTAAGTATTATGGCATTAAGTCAAAATGTTGCAACTGCAATTCAGAGAGTTAAAGTTGCTGGTGGTCAAGTTGGTAGTGGTGTTAGTTTTGCTAACATTGAAGTACGTGTAAATGATGGTAGCAATATGTTTGCTGAAGGAGATGAATTCATCATTCCTTCTGGTGAAGATTTGCAAGCATCTAAGTTTATACGTAAGTTCAATGGCAATCCTGCTCCTGGTATCTTTGTTGAGGTTAACGGTCAACCGAAAGAATTGTATCTCAGTTCATTCGTAAAAGCTGTTGTGCCTTACAATGATGATTCTACTCGTGCAAAGGATGCTGATGGTAATAACCTACCGGCTGTGATTGCATCAGGTACAGCTGTTGATTTGTGGAAACAATCGGCAGATGCAGAGTCAGCTTTGAACAGTATTGCCGGTAAGAAGGTTAAAATTCCACGTATCCAATCAGTTCAGACCATGAGACAAAGAGCTAATGGTACTAGAACACTTGGTAACCAGTGGGTATTTACAATCGACCTCGCGTAACGCAAACTGTTAAAGGTGAATTGGTAGGTGACAGAATCCTTAGAGTGGGAACTGTCATTTACTCTGTTCTATCTAATCCAGACGTTCCTAAGTATGATACATGTTTCTTTCTATTACAGAAAGTTGGATATGTATATGCAATTCTTAACTTTGTTGTTCTCTACTCGCACAATAGGAGATAATAAAGTAAGGAGAAGAGCGATTGGCGTAGCACAATCCCCAACTAATTCCTATCATTTCCAAACATTCAAATTGGTCTAGTTAGGGACTTAGTAAGAGAATACACTTTTTAATGGTTTGTTGTATTCTCTTATATCAATTTAAACCCAAATTTAGGAAATTGTCTGATGAGTCTTTGCAAATTAAGACGAAACACCTAGAGATAGGTGTCACAATAACTAAATTGACTAATCGCAATAATATGGATATATTCATCTATCTCTTTTTATTTTGTATATTCTTAGTAGGTGTATTTTCATGTGCATTCAAGGATTAATTATAAAATAAATCTACCTATGAGAATAAACAAATTCGGACAAGTTACGAATAAGAGTAATGACTTGCTCCTTACTCCTCAACAAGAAGAGTTTATGAAGTCTTTACTAGACAATGGTAAAGCAACATCATTATCATTACGTTATGGTAGAGCAATAGCTAATAGAATAGTTATACCATCAACAATGTATGATACAACTTTTAGTAGTATTGAAGAAGCATTTAAAACATTAGATTCATTAGAATATGCAGCTGAACATACTAATGATTTTGATTCACAAGATGCTAATTTAATGCAGGCATTACAATATTATTTTGGTAAATAAACTAATAACAGACACATTGGTTTAAAGGCAATAAAAAGGTGGGTTCGCCTGGCAAAGTTACAGGAATGCTGCAGCTTCTGGAGTATGTGCTTAACCTTCCAATGTGTCTTTATGATATAATATGTAAGTATGTTACAAGGACAAATAACAGAAATAATAACTTCTAGATCTTTTGTGAGCTTTGGAGGTTTTATGAGGTTTAAAGAAGGTATAGAGTACGAAAGACTTAAAAAAGTATTCACACATCTTTCTAATAAACATCAATTCTATTGCAACCACGTAGTGCTAAAAATACAATTCTTTAATGATGTATATTACATTGGTTATAATGACAGTGAAATACATATAGGAAACGCTTATCACAGAGTTGAAAAAGAAGACTCAAGAAAAAGTATTCCTGTAAGTTATAGATTGTCAAAGCTATTATCCCAATAAACTAAGGGCATTATACAGAAAGCCAGCGCTGTAAAGACTGGCACAATTAACTAATCGTATAAACCTATAATTGGAGGATTAAAATTATGAAATTATTTTATCTGCCTGATACTAAGGCAATAGTTGCAAAGTACAACAACAAGTTTGTCTCATTGCCCAATGCAATAGAGATAGACAAACCTGCTAAGCTCATCCCTTGTCAGCCATTCTTAAAGGAGTCTAAAACCTCTAAATGGAATGACATTCCAGATGACGATGATGCATTTTATACCCATCTTAACAAGTATAATGACCTAAAGACATCTGATAGACGTCCTCGTGTCATTAAAGTTCATAAAATTAGGATGGCTGTAATATATACTACTAATGAAGTGGGAGAACCTTGGTTCCAGCTATCTGGCAACGTTCCTCACTATGTATTGAATGGAATTGCTAATGTTCTAAAAGAAGAATATTATGATTCTATTAAGTAGTGGTATATTCATCTCTGACGGCATGGCTTCGGTCATAGCCGTTATTATTGGAATACTAACTTGTGTATTCTGGTATAAAAATAGTAACAAAGAATAAAAATAACAAATAAAATAACTAATCGACATGGAAAAGAATGTAATAGTAGTAGCAAGTGTGCTTGGAATCCAATCTCCTAGTGGTCTTCAACTTATTCACGGAAATAGAACCGTAACTGACCTAAAACACGTAGCCAAAATCAAAGAGGCTATGAAGAGAGGAGAGATTGTTCCGCCAATCATAATTGATAAGCTAACCAAACTTATCATAGACGGACAGCATAGGTTCATGGCTGCCTGTGAATTGTGGAGAGAAGGCAACTCATACATACTCTCATACTTGGAATTTGAGTTCGAGAATCCGTTGCTATCTGCAATACGATATAACTCCAACTCAAAGAAGTGGTCAACCGCAGACTACGTAAAGGCTTACATAGTTGATGGAAGAGAGTCTTATGATATTCTTCGTAAGTTCTGTCAGAGCCATGAACATTTCAGAGGCGGCAGGAGTGGTTTCCAATATAAAGCAGCCGCTCAACTAATCACAGGTCAAGCATGTGGTGATGCGATACAGAGAGGAACACTTCAAATCACAGAAGAGCAGGCTAAAGTAGCTGATATTGCTTACAATCAGTTAGCACAAATGGCTGCTGCAATAGGTAAAGAAAGAGGAGGACTCACTTTACTGAAGCGTGATATAGTGCTGGCTTGGCTGGGAGTACGTGATTTAATCTTGTCTAACATGACTATAGATGCCTTCACCAATCTGATGAAGAAGCATTTTGTCTGCCCAGTTTCAGATAAGAAGGTTCTGTACCAGAGTATGTATTTGGATGTTTACAACAAATCCAAGAAAAAGAAATAGCCTACGTAATGGGTGCTAGTTTAATAGCTAGCACCATTTATCCATAATTAAGGCAGGTTCTCCGTGAGGGGAATAAGTGAAAGCACAAGTACAATCATCTAAAATTGGAGATTGATTACTGTAAGTTGAGTAACCCAAGACCTGTGCTCACTTGGTATAAGAAGAAGCGTTTAATATCGTACGTAAAAGCGTGGATACTCAGAGCACCAAGTATGGTTGTAGGTAATACTAAAAAACTCAATAACTTTCCAAGACATTGAGGACACCAGTTTCTTAACTAAATAGTAGAGCATTAGTGTTAGCAATAGGCTCTATAATGAAACTAACTGTTAAGTTTTAGGTGTAAAATGCATTTGTGTATTCTTGATTTAAGATTTAACTTGGTAAATTCCGAGACCATAATGGGCACGCCCAGAGACTAATGCAGAACATCTCTTACACCAAACAGTATGACCTTGATACTGGAGAGATGTCTTATCGAGAGGTAAGGCAAAGTATTGTGAGATTGCACCAGCAATCGAATATAGTCATGCGCACCTTAATAACGGCGGTTATTAAAGAGACTGTAGGCACAGGAAGGTCTTGCGTTCCATAAATTAGAATTTTATATATAGGTAGATATGATTCTACTATACCCCGTGAAGGGGTCGGTACCATGACTAAGCCTTTACGTGGCGGTGCTATAAGTAACCTATTTATAGGTGAAACTAATTGGTCATATTGTTTAATTTAATAACTAATCGACAATGAAAATTGAAAAGAACAAATTAGTGAATCGTGCTCAAGTGTTGAATCAAGACATTCAGTTAGGTATCATTGCCTATTCTGTAGCTGAAATGGCATCTATCATCGAACAGACAGACGCCAAACTCAACAAAGGCGAAATCAATGACGAGCAGCACAAAGCTATAGTTGACGATTGTGTAGAATACATCAAGTCGGCTAAGGAAGTGTGTGATGAGTCCAAGATGGACTGGAGTGTATGTATCTTGTTGTCACGTACTAATCTTGATAAGTATGTGGAAAGCAAGGTTGACTAAGGTTGTATTCCTACTTATGGTAGGATACTTAGGCTGGCAGTGTACTAGAGCATCTTTATGGATTCCTCTAGTACTATGTGTGTTATTAGGCATTTTTATTATTCGACTTAAAAATAAGGATTTAGCATGAAAAAGATTGACATGATTCTGAACGGCACTAAAGAACAGTACCCTTCATTGATAAGCAAATTATCTAACATCTCGAACCGTTCGCACTGCTTGCAGTAGGTAAGGCTCCAGTATACGTTGGACGTATAGTAGAAGAACTTGGAGTTAAACAGTGTAAGGACTGTGGGGCTTTCATATTCAACATTGATGGCAATGACGTTGCTCACGTTGATACCAAGAGAATGGAAGCATCTGTATTCGGTGGTGAAACATTCTCTATCTCTATAGAAGATGCAGAGTCCGTTCGCAACACAGTAGATGCGTTAGAGAATCGTAAGGGCAGTGACCATGACATTGATGAAAACCCTATTAAGGACATCATCGAGGGTATGCCTAAGGAACTCAAGTCTCTTCTCGGTGCAGCTATTGTAATGTCAAAGCTGCGTAAGAAAGGCGATAACTAAAGAAGGTTTTTGAAGACAAATATCAAGGGGTTAGTCCACTGTGAAGTGAGCTAGCTCCGCCAACTTTTAAAGCTAATAATGAAATGGATATACTGAAGCAATTAGAAGAAGGCAAACCTTTCTCTGGTAGAAATGGTGCTTTTACTGGAAGAGTTGAACCACAATCAATAGAAGGCGATACTCTAAAAGTTATATGTGATAAGAGTGGTACAAGATGGCATGAGAACTGGGAACTACAGCATGTTGTTTGGGCGTTTGAACGTGGAGATTACTACTTCCTATGATAAAGTGTGATATATCTAAATGCCATGCGAGTTGTTGTTACAATGCTCCATTGCCTAAGAAATACATATTTGCATTAAAGAATAGGATAGTTAATCCAGTCAAGGAGATTCTCGTTATTGATAATGAGAATATGAAAGGTGAGGTAATGTGTTATCCAATCACAGACCATAACCCTGACAAGAATAAATGTCCATTCTTAACTGAGAATTGTAGATGCAATATTTATGATAGAAGACCACCAATATGTAAGAAGTTTGGTAATGGTACTGAACCATTATTGACTTGCTCATTCTTAGTTCCAGAAGAACAAAGAGAGTCTGTATTGGCTGGATATAAATCTGCTATCAATAAACTAACATCTCCAGCTGCTTGGGAACTTGCTAAAAAGTATAAATAATATGCCAAAGGATTACGCTCTAAGAAAGTTATATTCTAAAGAGAAGGTTATCATCTGCGGATGTGACGCTATAAGTGGTTTATTAATACATCACCAACTTGATGAATTGTTTGGTAGATGTGAGTATAAGATACTCCATCAATACGATTTACGATTACAGAAAGAATGGGAATGGACTATTGATGAACCAATACCTGATAAGGACATCATTAAGGAATGGTTCTTTGAAGAACCTGAGAGAATAATAACTACTTGTTGGGATTATGAGAGAACCCTCAAAGCTGTATATGATGCACGAATTACTAATGTGCGCATCTACAAGTTTTGTGAATATAAATATATAACCGACTTACCATTCTAATGTTATTAGTACCTTTAAGTACACAAGTAATTGCTGATGACCCTATAGAAGAACGTCAGACAGCTAAAGAGAAATATTTACCGTACAAACTACCAAGAATTGAGCCAATTACTACAGTTAAAGCATATGTGAGAGGTAACATAAGGTATTGGGAAGAATGTACACCAGATGGTATAATAGTTGGAATTAGTAGTAGGGAAATAACTCATGGTGCAGGAGTATAACTGCACTAACTGGGCTTGCATGGTTTTGACAGGCGATTACAAGTTATAAGGACGTGTAGAGTTCGTACCAACTCTTATAAAATGATACACAATTTTAAGTGGCAACACTGAAGTAAGAATGGCAGCTTAAGCTGTGGCTTATTAATATTAACGTATTAATGTAGTCGGGTTAACGGAGAAGACCTAGAAACAGAAGAGGTGTGGGAAGAAGCATATAGGGCAGCCCACTTAACTTGAACGCCAAAGGTTAGTAGAGCTGAGATTCTCCACAATGTGTATGGTAGAGACGCAAGGGCTATGCCTAAAAGTACTACTCGTTCTCCAACGTAAATGGAGTGGTGGAGAGCCGACTTCGGTCAGCCCTGGTTTGGAAGCGTCAGCTTCTGAACCTTTAAGTTTGGTAGTTTGTAAATTAGCTTTAAGTGTACTGACTTCATCTATGATAAGTCTGGTTCTGAGTAAGACTAATAAAACTATCTACATGCTAGAACTCACTAGCTGATGTATAAAAATGAGACACACGTTATCCTTGTAATAAGGGTTGTTTGGACGGCGGTTCGACTCCGCCCAAGTCCACAAACACTATGTTTAACTAATCGACAATTTGAAATGGAACAGAAAAAGAAACGAAATTACGGTAAGATGACAGCTGAAGAGTTGTCAGCTGCTGTAAATCTAGTGAAGTCTGAGAACTCTGGAGTATTCGGAGTTAAGGACATTAGAAGTGCATTTAAAGACCTAGGTGTGCCCATGTATAGCGAGTTTGCTACAACATTGGTTCAACAAGGTGTTCTCGTACAGGCAGGACTGACATATCAAGATGGATTTAGTTGGTCTAGTACAGAGCCTATTCATATGAATAAGGTAGTAGAGCTTATGACTATTACTCGTAAGAAAGTAGCTGCACAGGCAAGAAAGTATAGTCAAAAGAAGAAAGCTATACAACAAGGTACATGGGTTGAACCAGTAAAACAACCCAAAGAAACTACGGAGATTGAACAGGTACTTGAAGAAGTTCCAGTTCATGAACACAAGGAACTTGTACCAGTTGATAAGGCAATTAATAAGGCTATTAAGCTGCTTACTGAGAATGGGTATAGAGTTTCTAAACCTGTCCTTATATATGAGGAAGTAACTGTAAAATAGTATGAAGAGAGTATATATTCAAATCATTGACCCACTTAATGGTACGTGTGTGAATGCGTGCCATGAATATCCGAGTGAATATCATCAAGCTATGGACGAAGTCCTTAGACAGTATGTTGGAATTAATGTTGGGTACACACTTAAAAGAGTAGATGTTGAGACTACATTTCCGGGGATGCCTCACCATTCAAGGTATTGTGGAGCTGTATCTGGAACATCTAAGCTAATAAATATAGCAATCATAGGATAGTTATATAACACGAAACTGACCTGATGAGTTAGATTACATAGTGCGCACTATGTAGTGACTTAAACGTGTATAAATAAAAGTTGAAACCTATTACGTATAGATTGTATTCTGCCCTCTACGGGTGGATGAGGTGCAACTCCTCAATGTAATATATAAGGAGAGAATCCTTATATCTCTTGTAGCATCTATGTATAACTTGATTAATAGTCAGCGCATCAAGAGTAGGTCGTCAGTGAAATTATTAAAAGGTAGATTATGTAGGTAGAATACGCTATATAATTATCTCAATTAATTTATAAATTAAGAGATAAACAATGGAATTTAGTAAGAAGAAGAAAAGTCTGTACAAGACTGAACCTCCAACACAAGAGAACAACTTTGTAAAGGAGGGATTGAAGCTGTCAGCCGAGACTGTGAGTGGAAATGGTGCTAAGAAGTATAGCACTAGTAATGATGCATTTGTGGATAACTTTGCAATGATTGCAAACTTTAAGGCACCTCGTGATTATGCTGAGGTATCTAAAGATATGTATAAGTTGTGGAGTATTAATCCTAAGAAGTGTCTGCAACTTGCAGTGTATATTAGGTTGATTACTCGTGAGACTCAAATTGTTCTTCCTAATGAAACTATCACTCTGGATGTTCAAAGAGGACAAGGCTTGAAGAATGAAGGTATTATGCGTATGCTATGGTTAGCAATGCATCATAAACCTACATTCATGGCTAATATGCCTTACTTCATCGCTGCTGGTAGTTGGAAGGATGTATTTGAAATGATGAGCCTTGATTTACAATATCATGGCTGGGAAGGAAGAAAGTTGGATTGGAATTTCATGCGTAAGATTATCTTGGCTGGATTAGCTAATGGTCATACGAGTGAATTGGTAAAGAAATACCTTCCGACTATTCGTTCAATGAAAGAATGTAAAACTGTTGAATCACAGGCTCGTACAATTATCGGTCAGTATCTGGCTTCTTGCATCTATGGTAAAAAGAAAGACAAGAAGGCAGATAAAGAGACTGCGGATAGCCGTGCTGCACAACGTAGATACAGGAAGCTCAAACAGAGTGGAACTGCTCATACTTGGCAGCAATTAATAAGTCAGAAGAAGTTGCTCGAACTGGACTTCAATACCATTCATGGACGCGCTTTAAGCCTATTGGTAGGCTCTAAGTTCTTGAAAAATCAAGGATTGGTAGAGAAGTATTCTAAGTGGATAAGTGGTCGCAAAGTGGCTAAATACACTGGATTTGTGTTCGAGTTGTTCCAACCGCTTGGTAACAGCTATCGTACTAACAGACTCGAAGAGTACAGAGAACAGACTATCAATGCTCAGTTTAATGGGCTAGTTGAGACTGGAAGACAGAATCTTAACCAGAACAGCAAGCTGTTAGTGGTTAGAGATATTTCTGGTTCTATGACCTCTAAGGCAGTTGGAACCAATATGTCTTCTTATGCTATTGGTAAAGCAATGGCATTATATTTCTCTGCTCTGTTGGATGGTCCATTTAAAGATGCCTATGCTACATTTAGTAGTACTTGTAAGCTCTGTACATGGAAGGGTAAGACTCCTATTGAGAAATGGGCTAACGACACAGATGGTAACTTTGGTAATACCAATTTATTATCTGTGGCAGATATGTTCGTTAAGCTGAGAAGCACAATGAAGATTTCTGAGAACGAGTTCCCAACAGGAGCATTGTTGGTTAGTGATGGTGAATTTGACTCAGCTTGTAGTTGGGGTGGTTCAGGTGCATCCGTTACTAATTTTACTGCATTTAGACAAAGACTACTTAAAGGTGGTTTCAGTAAGGAGTATGTAGATAACTTTAAGTTAATCCTTTGGGATTTACCTAACGGTTATTATGGTGGAGGTCTTCGTCCTAAGTTTGAAGACTTTGCAGATGCTCCAAACAATTTCTATATCAGTGGCTATGACCCTGCTGCTGTAGCATTTATCTTGGGAACTAAACCATTCAAGGCTACACCTAAGAATGCAACAGAGTTGTTCAATGCAGCTATGGACCAAGAGTTGTTAAATCGCCTTGTTGTGTCTGAACGAAAGATGGTCAACAAAACTAAGAAGAATACAAACTTTAAAAAGAATAAGAAATAAGTATGATTAAGCTTAACACTTTACTTGCTAAAGTAGAACATGGTACATCAACATTCAATAGAATGATTGGTGACTATGCTATGTTCTTTAAGAATAAGCAAGGTATGTTTGAGGGTATCAAGAAGACTTTCAAACCGAGAGATGGTTATGCAGAAGATGCTCGTTATATGGGCACTACTAAAGTAGCTACAACTGTAGAGGAGAAGCTCACATGGTTTGAGCAGAATGCAATTCCTTATTTGAAAGACCTATTCTCTGTTGAGGCAACTAACTCTGCTGGTGCACCGAGAGTTGAATTGATAGTAGATGGTGTTTCATTTGGTAAGTTGACTGCTCTTGACCTCATGAGACTTAAAACTATCCTAACTAGTAAACAGCTGGAAGATATGTACGCCAATATACCAGTGCGTTCAGATTCTGAAGTTTGGCTTGAAGGAACTGATGCAGAATATCAGGGACGTGATGTATATGAAACAGAAATGTTGAAAGGTATAACTCGTACTACTGAATCTGAGGAAGTTATCCTTAAAGATCCGAATCTTGACCCAGCTAAGTTACCTGCTAACTATAACGCTAAGGTTACTGTTAAGAAGAAAACAGTAGAGACTGGCGATTATACATTGCAGAAGTTTACTGGTGCATGGACACAAAGACAGCGTGCTGAATTACTGCAAAGAAGAAGTAAGATTCTTGCAGCAGTGATTGAAGCATTGAAGGTTGTTAATGATAACGAAGCACAGAGTCCGAACCTCAGTGTAGAGAAGCTCATTAACTTCTTGCATCATGGTAAGTAAGAAATAAAATATTGACTAAAGCTTTAGCTTAAGCCTCAGCATTACTAAATCCTAGATATTTAGCATAAGCATTGAGTCAAGAGCTTTAGCTTTAGCCTTAACGTAAGAGACCAGTAGCTTTAATAATCAATTGATTAAAATCTGACATCCGAGGGTTCGAATCCCTTGCGCGCCTCTACATAATCCTTTGTTTAGAGGTAGGTATATTTACTAAATGTAGTATATCTACCTTATTTTAACATGGCGCGTTGGTGAAGTGGCTTAACACATCAGACTTAGTAAAAGCTTTAGCATAAAACTACTGAACGTCATCTTACAACTAGGGGCTATCATCGAGGATTTTCGAGTTAGTCCTTAGGGGGTTAGCTTAACGGGTAAAGCACAAGAACTTTCATTTCTTGGGAGTGGAGGTTCGATTCCTCCACCCTCTACTTCTGATGGATTAATAATAATTATAGGCATAATTGAACTACTGGTCTGCGAAGATAGGTAGTTACACAGGGAGATACGCAAATGGCAAAGCGGTAGTCGCTGGACTGGAATACCTATTCTAGGTGGGTATGTTGGGGGTTCGAATCCCTCTCTCCCTACAATTCTTTGTAATAAATTGCATTTACTAGCAGTTGTCCGTCTGTGAAGATAGACAACCATGAGCCAGACATTTAAGATTTGTTAGTACTATGGGATATCGTAGCATATCCGGTTGTTACAAAATTTAACATTATTCACTTTGTAGAGTCTAAAGATTACACTATCTTTGTACTCAGAAACGTTGAGAGAACGTGATTGTGTTTGTGTTTTATTTATCCCATTGTTGAGGGGAGTGCGCCACAGTTGGAGAGGTGGGCTTGACTGTAAATCAAGTGCCTTCGGGCTGAGTAGGTTCGAATCCTACCACTCCCACAACAATATCTGCTAAAGTCAAGTGCTTTGGTAAAGAGTATGCTCGTCTGTGAAGATGGGCATATTTCATCTTGCAGGATTGGTGAAATGGTTATCACATGACACTTCCAATGTCAAATTAACAGTTCGATTCTGTTATTCTGCTCAAATTTGTAGGTATAGCACAACGGTTAGTGCATCGGCTTGCCATGCCGAGGATGTGAGTTCGATTCTCATTATCTACTCTCATTCCCTCAATCTGCCTTGGGGTTGTAGGCAGACGATTTGTAGGCGTATACCTACACTAAGACTGGTGAAAGTAAATTGTCCAGTGGTTTGTTGACCATCCTTTTTGACTGAAGAAAAGATGGCAGAGCCTAGAAATAGGTGAATAAGAGAATGAAATTATGCTGTGTATGAATGATGCGAATGTGTAAAGAAATTCTCTTTAATTGGTGCATTGGTCTAATGGTGAAGATGCCACCCTGTCACGGTGTGCGATTACGGGTTCGAGTCCCGTATGCACCGCAATCTTTCCCCAATCTTCCAAAGGGTTAGGCGGAGGCGTTTTGTTGAGGGCAACACGATAGAGGGTCCTTAGTATCATGCTAACTTGAAAGCATGGAGAGCATTCGCTAATAAGGCTCTCGTAAAGATTTTTAGTGGAGATTAGGTAAAGCTAGCATAGCCTAATGACAGGAATTTAGAAGCATAACAGATGGAAACCAATGAAGTGAGGATTGAAGTCTTCCTTATGTCTAACTAAATTCCTTTATTCAACATCGCGGATTAGAGAAGTGGTCTATCTCGCCAGTCTCATAAGCTGGAACACTCATAAGGTGTCACAAGTTCGAATCTTGTATCCGCAACTAACTTAATGTATTATGGAAGAGAAATTAGACTTAATTATTCAAAAATTAGATGAATTGCTTGTATTAGCAAAACGTATTCACAAAGATACAGAACCATCTATTGAGAATAATGCATCTGAATATCTTCTAAATGTATTAGGTGACGTTACTGGTGATGTCTTAATGCAAGGTTTTACTGGTAGCAGATAATTAACGTGTGGGGTGGTAGCTCACTAGGCTCATAACCTAGAGGTCGTTGGTTCGAGTCCAACCCCCGC